>Ga0209515_10001732_pt1 | contig 35479 bp, 40 predicted proteins | sample Subgroupgradi54m_FD_187454 | JGI IMG/M metagenome (GOLD analysis project Ga0209515, IMG submission 187454) | Subsurface groundwater microbial communities from S. Glens Falls, New York, USA - GMW60B uncontaminated upgradient, 5.4 m (SPAdes)... ... | reverse complement strand
TGGGAAAAACTAGGGAACGACGTTGTCGCCGAGCCAGACATCGTCTATCACGATGTCGCGGCTCCCCACAACCCGGAGGTCATGGAGATCGGCAACAAACACCGGCTTCCCCATGATCGTGACACGGGAGAGCCCCAAAAAACGCACCTCCTCTAGAATGCCGGTTTGCCTTTGGAAGCGCCCAAGTGGGGCAATGCCGGGCGCACTGTCGCCCACGATTTGGACAGTGTCGCCTACCACCGCCTCGGTGCCGGGTAGACTGATGTCAAAACCGGAAAGTACGTTGATTTTCACGACTCACCCTCCGTCAAAAAGGGTTGCTATGACTACCACCACACACATACTAATTATAGCATACTTTTCTTAATTTGTAAAGAGCATGCACTATTGACAAGTTACTATTAATATGGTATAATACCTATGTAAGGTTGCGTTGTGCAATCAGAGCAAAAAAAGACCGAAAACGAGGAGACTCACATGTCCACCGCGATCATCGTTCTCATCTCCGGGCTGGTCGTGTCCGTCGGCGCTTTCGCCTATGCCGGGCGAAACATGTACAAGATGTTTACCGACGGAGACGTGGTCGGCGGCTTCAAAAACCACATCGGCGCCATCGTCGTGATGGCCTTGGGCGGACTGGTGACTACGGTCGGCTTGATCCTGTGGATCACCGACCTCGTCACGAAGTAATGCCAAACTCGCAGTTGAACCCGCGAGTATAAATAAAGGGTTCTTTTTTATTTAATTAAAAAAACGCGGCCACAGGCCGCGTCGTGATGCACAAGTCATACTTTATATATTGCCCAGATCGCCCGGACTCTTCCAATCCGCCTCGTCCAAGTAGGCATACATAAGGGGCTGGGAGAGGCCGCGGCGCTCAACCCAAAGCAGGAAGGGCCGGTCAATAATGATCTTGTCTGACTGATGAGACGCCGATCGAAGAATGACCGAAATAGCGGCGGCGCTCTTTACCCGCGCTCCCTTTTCGTTCATCTTGAACTTAGTCTGCTGTAGTGCTTGACCAACATACCACTCGTCACCATCTCTATCTACAGTACACATCCCCGCAAGCCATGTGATGTCCTCTTCTTGATCCAAGTCAATCATTGGGAAAAGAAGCTTTTTGGCTGTCGAGATTCGCTTACGGCTGTTTTTAGGATCTCTAATAGCATTGATGCGCTCAACTAGCTCAAAGTTTACAAATGGTCTACCGGCAATAGTCATACCTATCTTGTCGCCAGACTTGGTTTCCAAAACAACAACCGGATACTTATGTCTAGAATGTTCAAAAGCATCAAAAGCAACGAAGTGTTTATCATCAACGACTCCGGTTCTATCCATAGAAACTGCGGGGTAGACCTCATCATTCCAATAAATTTTATCCACCTTACCAGCGACAAGCCACTCAACCAAGACATCGAGAATGGATACTGCTCCAAACTCGTTGGATTTGAACGGATTAAACTTAATATTGAACCCCTCGGTCTTCAAAATGGCATTGAGCTCTCCAGCATTCTTACTCACCCAACTGCGGAGCTCTTTCTCGGAGAACTTGCGCAAATCTTCGCGGCGGGCTAGAAAGTTCTTCAGATATTCTAGCTGTAGCTCATTCATCGCTCGCCATGACTCTCTGGGTTTGATAACGCCCTCGGCCTTTTCAAAACAAACGTCGATTGGGGGTAGAACCACGGTCTTGCTCACGCACCACTCCTCTTTGCGAGCGACTTGTAAAGTTTCGCAGGTGCAATACCAGCGAATACTTTAGAATAGTATAACAATCTATTAGTATTTTGTCAAGTCGGCTAGAAATTTCTTAGTATCTTCCGGGCTTTTGACTTCAATACAATCAATACCCATGGCCTTTACCGGATAGTCATTACCCCCTGGGTAAAAAGCGTCGCCAAAGAAAAGCATAGCTGATTTTTTGATATTTAACATTTCCTCTATCTTTTTAATGCCATAAGCTTTATCAATCCCCTTTTTAGTGACATCAATTGAAGTTGAGCCGCCAATACGCACGTCAAATTCGCCTATATAACCGTAGAGTGCCTTCATTAACTTCTCCCTCTTAAGACGTTCCGGATCCCACTCGTCTTTTAATTCTTTGGGCGCCGACTGCCCCAACCCAGAAAAAGTGATTTGTGTTCCCCTGTCTTCAATTAATTCACCATAAATTTGCGGTGGGTGGACGTGCTTCACATCGGCAAACGCCGCTTCAAACGCATTAAAGACTTTTTCTTTTTCTTGTTTTGAAAATTGATTTTCATAAACAGCTTGCCAGCCATTATTTTTAAACGCATAAAAAGCCGCGCCGCAAGTTGGGAGAAGGTAGATGTTTTTTAAAAAGTTTACGGTTAGTCCTTCGACTACAGCCCGACTGCTGTCGGGCCTCCGCTCAAGAACCATTTCATCAAGTGGAACTAAAAACTGTTTTTTGATTTGTGAAAACTGCCCGCCGGTTATGACGGCGACAATTTTCCCCTTAGCTAAGAGTATTTTTATAAGAACAACCATCTCGCCGTCCATAGCCGATTTGCTGGGGGCCAAAGTGTTGTCGAGGTCAAAGATGAAGATTTGCTTGTGTTTCATTGACAAATTAATATTATTGCTCTATGATATTCAAAGCTTAACATTGACAGGTGAATAGGAGGGAGAAATGGGGAAGCCGAATGTAGAACCGGACATTTACCCGCCCGGAGAAGAAAATTCTTATCACGAAGATCGAGTAGCTAAAGCTAACGCGGGAGCAGGAACTATAAAATATATAACTGGGGCGCTCACATTGATTGTAACGATTGCCGGGGTTACGGCGTGGCGAACAAGTAAAAATAAATCTGAAAATGCTGTGCCTGAAGTGGCGGGGGTTGAATCAAAAAATGAGCATACTAGAGCACTCATTGATGATTATGAAATCAAAGGCGCATATTTTAATGACGACTACGATTATCACCGAGATGACATAGCTCAAACCGGATATTTCACTTTCAACGCAATGTTTGAGCAGAATGGCAAAAAAATGGCTTACAATGTTTGGGTTCCTAAGGGATGCCTACTTGTCGGCCCAAGAGATGATAGTAAACAAATAACTACTATTAGTCTGAGAGGGATTGAAAAAAAGGCGGGCGCGGATATGGTGGAACATGCTTTGATATCTGCCCCCAAAGAAGATGTGGCAAAATGGCAATCTTATATCGCTAATAAACAAAATGAGGTAACGTATTTTCAAATAAACAAGAAGGAACGATACATAAAAGATACTGACCTAGAGGATATTCTAGAAGGCGGATGGGGCTTGCGCAATTATGATGACGTATTGAGTGTAATGATACGATCCAATGCCTCATCTATTAATTTTGAATATAAATGGAACAGCGATTCATCTGAACGTATTTGCTTTGAGTGCCCTTATGTATTAATTTATATGGATCCTTTTGGAATAGAAGTAAAAACCAGTGACTCGTTGAAAGATGGGGAAAAAGCTATCATATATCTGCCTGATGGCTTGGCAAATCTAGAGAAAATAGATGAACTTGGAAATATCAACGAAAAGAAAAGAAAAGAGCTTATGTGTGATGACTTGATGGACTATGATCTGTATAGAATTTTTGCCAAGAAAGCGATAATATATACCAAGGATGATAGTATGGCAGAAAAAATAAAAGAAGGTTTGGATAGACTATGCGACAGCCTAAAGCCAAAACGCATTATCCCAGATGTAAAATAACCCCTCAGTTGGGGGATTTTTTTATTTAAGGATATACCAAAATATATGACGAGTAAGTTTTTTTATCGGCGCCAATCACGGTTACAGTTTTGATAAGATATTCGCCGACATTATCCCAAATGTGGAAAAATGTTTTGGATTTGTTGGCTTCTAAATCTCCATTATCGTTTTTCGCGTCACCCCAGTCAATTTGAAAATTCATATTAATATTGCCCTCGTTTTTAATAATAAAAATTGCCGGCTGATTTTTTTTGACTGAAAAGCCCAAAGGAGAGGTGCTGTTCTCCGGCGCTTTTATCAGATTGTTACCAATGGAAACTGAACCGATAGAGGCGACTTGAGTCGGTTTTAAATCGGTGTTGCCGGTTACTTCATCAATTTTTTTATTAACTGTTTTTTTGACGGATTCTACGGCATTGCTTCTGGCTTCACTAAACGCCTCGTCAACTTTATCTTTGGCTTTATTAATAAGTTCGTTGGCGACATTTTCACTTTTTTGAATTACCGGCGAAATTAACGGGTCAATCAACGTTCTGCCTTTTTCTAATATATTGCTCGCGAAGTCTCTTATGCCCGGATTAGGAAAAACAACCTCTAAGACGTTTTTGCCGTTTAATAAAAAGTAGAAAAGGCCGGCTAGTATGGCTAGACTGATTAAAATAGCGATGATTTTTTGGAAATTGGCCATTAATTTAATTATACCGCACTTGACGATGATTGATAATTAAGATAAAATTTATTCATAAATGCGCGGGATAGTGTACTGGTGTGCATGCAAGGCTCATAACCTTGAGGGGTGGGTCCGATTCCCACTCCCGCAACAAAATTAAGAAGCACCCAAGGGGGTGTTTTCTTAATTTTGTTACTAGCGGGATGGGAATCGGACAAGGGGTGGGTCGGAGGGGAGGTTCGGCGTCCCCTCCGTGTAGGAGATATTCAGAACCGAGGGTTCTGAAAGCGCAAGCCCCGACACGTAGTCGGGGCCGAGCAGTTCGCTTCCCACTCCCGCAACAAAAAAATCCCCGACAACGTCGGGGACAAACTTATTTTATAAAACTAATCAAATTATTTTATTTTAGCGGTAGGCTCTCCCGCCGCGCTCAGCCGCCACCCTTTCGTCTTGATCTTGCTTACTCTTAGCCGCTTTGCGAAGCTGAACTTGCTCTGAGGTAAGAAGATCGTTTTCCGTACCGGCGAAGACCTTGAGCGAAATAGATTCCAGAATGCCAGAGATCTTTCGGTAAACCCACTTACCGATCCGCTTAATTGGGTCATTCAAAAGCGTCCAAGTCATGCTCCATGGCCAATAAGCAATCCACATCGTTATATCGCCCTTGTGGTTCTTGGGCTTAGGCGGAATGTCATCCATATCGAAGCCACGGGCATCAGCTCTCCCATAACTATCATCTTTGAGATATTCTGTCCATTCTGCCTTTAACTCTTCTGTCATCAAATCATCTTTGACTCCTCTATTTTTCAAAAAGGTTTCTCTGGCGTCATTATAGCGATCTTTCTGACGAGTCACATAAAACCACCACTTACCGATCGCCCACAAAGACCCAACGGCCGCGAACCCGCCGGCGGCCAAGAGGATGGAAAGCGGATGCTCCCATAGGTATGAAAGGATCGGCACACCACAGAGAACCTGAAGACCTACCAGAGTCGCGAGGAAGGTTGCGGTTGCGAGACCGCCCTTTTCATACTCAATGGCAGTCAAGATGATGACGTTTACCGCTACGAAAAGCATCCAAAACCAGAAAGTGCCCACAGCGACAGCAACAGTAGCGGCGGCGGCAGTTTCAGTAGGACCCATTGTAACCTCCAACCAGTGAACCGTTTTTTGACCAATCACACCGGTTCTTTCGAACCTTAGCGCTATATTAGCAAATAAACATTTATTTGTCAATAGTTGCCTAAAATTAATAAAGTGGTTAATATTAATGACGAGGCTGGGTAGCTCAGTGGTAGAGCAGGGCTTTCATAAGGCCAAGGCCGTGGGTTCGATCCCCACCCCAGCCACCTAAAATAGCTTTTAGCTTATAGCAATTAGCTTTTAGATTAGTGAACGAAGCGGAGGATCTCAATACCAGGCATGAGATTCTTTGCTATGCTCAGAATGACAGAAAAAAAGAATTTAAAAATAGCCATTCTAGGTTTCGGCCGCGAGGGACGAGCGGTTTTAAAATATATAAGAAATAATAAAACGTATAAAAACGCCGAAATTTTTATCCTCGACCAAAATCAATCTCAATCTTCGGAAGTGGCGTATCCGAAGTTTTATAAAATGAATTCGGGGCCGGATTATCTAAAGAATCTCAAATCATTCGATCTCGTCTTTCGCTCTCCGGGCGTCCCCTACAACCTACCTGAAATACAAAAAGCTATTGGGGCGGGGGTTAGGTTTACGAGCGCCACCAAATTATTTTTTGAAAAAGCACCTTGCAAAATAATTGGCGTAACAGGCACCAAGGGTAAAGGGACTACCTCAACTTTAATTTATAAAATTTTAAAAGCTTCAGGGGCAGATGCTCATCTTTTGGGCAATATTGGCAAGCCGGCGATTGAAGCTTTGCCAAAATTGAAAAAAAAATCGATCGTAATTTTTGAGCTCTCCAGCTTTCAGCTGCAAGATTTAGAAACTTCTCCGGATGTCGCCGTAGTTTTAAATATCTTTCCTGACCATATGGACAGCCATTCAAACTTTGAAGAATACGTTCATGCAAAAGCATCTATCGCGCGGTATCAAAAAAATAATCAGCATATATTCTATTTTGAAGATAATAAACATTCAAAAAGTATTGGCGCGCAGAGTGATGGAATAAAGCACGGAATATCAACGTCTGATTTTAAAATTTTTAAAGCCGAGGATTTAAAAATTCCGGGCGCGCATAATTTTAAAAACGCGGTCATGGCCGCGAATGTCGCTTTGCATTTAAAAATTCCTAAATCAATTATTCTAAAAACTGTAAAAAATTATAAAGGACTGGAGCATCGGCTGGAGTTCGCGCGGTCTATAAAAGTGGGCGGCGGGAAAATTAGTTTTTATAACGATTCGGGCGGCACCAATCCGCATACGGCCGCGGCGGCGGTTCTAGCTTTTAAAGAACCAATGATTTTAATAGCCGGCGGCAAAGATAAAAATCTGGACTACGCGCCTTTGGCTCGCGCGCTTCGCGATTCCAAAAATTGTAAAACTGTTATTTTGTTCGGCGAAAATAAGGATAAAATCAAAACTGCACTGGGACGAATAATGAATAAGGAATTTAGAATAATGGAAGAAGCAACCCTAGAGTCGGCCGTGCGTGAAGCTTATAAAATCATTCGTAGTTACATAATTCATGATTCAAGATTCATTATTCTATTTTCTCCCGGCGCCGCAAGTTTTGACATGTTTAAAGATTACGCAGATAGAGGGGAAAAGTTTAAACAGATTGTCGGAAAGATGAAATAAGTTGTTTCCGGCGTTTTAGCGCATGGTTTTATATTTGAATAAAAATGTAACATACCACCGGTGCGATCGCACCGGTGGTATGTTACAGATTAATTTCCTAATAAAAGGGCGACCTTGGGGGCCGCCTTTGGACAATTTATTATAGTTTACTATACCACGCGAAGAAAGCGTTCCGACCCGCATCAGCTCCATCCCACGCGTGAGAGTGATAATCCCCTTTGTCATTTAAGCTATTTCTCCCCGCGCAGGCAGTGCAAATACTTTCACTTTCTACGCGAGACTCGGGAACTCCTATCTTCTTAAGTATCTCCACTGCTATATCTCCCAAGTTAACTGATGTCTGGCCTTCGCGCGGGCCCTTTGTAGCAAATTGAGTATAATGCCGGCCGTAGAGGCGGCTATCTGAAAACTCTCTCTGAAAGTCCCGCCCGTAACAACATGCCCCTATGCCATAGCCAAGATTTACGAAAACACTGTTTGGGTTGAATTTGTGCTTTGAAAACAGTACCTCCAAAATATTTTTATCGTAGGAATCTCTTACAAGGCACTTATAACCGCCGTGCAAAACACCCAACCGCTTAGAGCTTATGTCATAAACGCATATTGCCAAGCAATCGGCGTTAAATATCAGCGCCGCGTGATATGGATTCTTTAAGATAACTCCATCAGCTAATTCTTTGCTCATCAAAAAATTATCATCCCACTTATCAAACTCACTGTCTTCAGAAATAATATTATTGGTAAAGTCACAACGTGGAATAAAAAACTTTTCAGGGAAATTACCGCCGTCTTTTGCCGAAGATATGGATTTTATGATGTCTTCCCGCGATACCTTACCCAAACGGAAATTGCCGCACGCTTTGCCCAAGAATTTGGAGTAGACTGGCATTGGTATCCTCCTTACAGAACTTCCATAGCTTAACATAACGATTGTATAAATCAAGAAGCTTTTTTGATGAAATGTCCTTATAATTAGAGTGAGGATATGCCTATATACAAGACCAAAAATGAGAACTTCTTTAAGACATGGACTGCGGACATGGCTTATATTTTAGGATTTTTTTGTGCTGATGGCGCGATGACCATTAACCCTCGAGGATCTAAATATATAGATTTTACAATTACCGATTTGAACTTATTGGAAAAAAGACGAGATTATTTAGGCTCAAATCATAAAATAAAAATAAGACCGGGTAATGGGAGAGGAGTAAAAAATCGTTATCGTTTGCAAATTGGAAGCAAGGTCATTTTTCAAGATCTCTTAAATTTAGGAATTACGCCTAATAAAACTTTTAGAATGAAACTACCCAAAATGCCTAATGAATATTTTTTAGATTTTGTTAGAGGATACTTTGATGGAGATGGAAATGTCTGGTCTGGCCCGACTCACAAAGATAGGAAAACACCGAATCTTTCTTTAAGGACCTCCTTTACTTCTGGAAATAAAAATTTTCTACAAGCTTTGGCTGAAAAACTCAACAAAAATTATAAGATTCACGGTAGTTTAATTTTTAGAGAAAAAGCATATCGTCTAACCTATTCAAATGCCGGGTCTTTATTTTTATACAAATTCATGTATAATAATGCTAATATATATTTAGAGCGTAAAAAGATTGTTTTTGAGAGATATTTAAATCTGTATAATGCGGTGGTAGCTTAGCTGGCCTAAAGTGCCTCCCTGTCACGGAGGAGATCGTGGGTTCAAATCCCATCCACCGCGCAAATTTTATGCTTAGTCTTGTTTTGAAGGGAACGACGGGAGAACTCCCGACATCCGAATATGAATTATTGGATGACGACCAAAAAGTTGGGTTTATTCAAATTCGCCATAGACCATCGGGCGCTAAAGAAGTCCCGCCAAATATGGCAAGCCATATTTATTATGAAATATATCCGCCTTATCGCGGTAAAGGATATGGCAAACAGATATTAAAATTGGGCCTGAATGAGGCTAGAAAAATTGGACTAAAAGAAGTTTTGCTAACTTGTTATGAAGAGAATGTTGCTTCTAAAAAAATCATAGAAGCTAATGGCGGAACCTTAGTAGAAAGCATGATAATACCCGCAACTCACAAAAAGTTTTTGAAATATAAAATTGTGATTTAATCTCTAGGTAACTATAAAATCCGCACTGGTTGCGGATTTTAAATATTAAACTTTTTTGAACCACAAGTTGGAAAATGTGGGCGGTGCGGCCACATACATCGGAAGTCCACTTCTAGGATCAACAATCGGCCCATTTTCAATCCATGCGTTTTCATAATCGGCCCAGCAGCACATCTTGCCATCTACTTCTTTCTTTATAGAAAGATGTTGGCAGGCACCATTCTTATCTGGCTCAAAATCTTCGACTCCTCTTATAATGAATGGACCAGAACCAAAACGTTCAATCATCTCCTCCTTATATCTATCATCCGTCCAATCAACTTTGTCACCGCTTGCGAATCTTGTCACAGCTATTCCTCCATAGGCAAGGTCATTATATCAAATGCATCAAAAAAAGCAAGGTTATGATTATTTTATATTCTCTCATAAAACTGCCCGAGGCCCAAGATATCGGCTTCATGGAAGTGTTTGCCGATTAACTGAAAACCGACGGGGAGGGTTGTGGCTTTATGGAGATTGGTTTCGTTTTTGACGGGAATTGATATGGCAGGGAGGCCGGCGAGGTTTACCGGAATGGTTAAAATATCCGAAAGATACATTTGAAGAGGGTCAGCTGTTTTTTCGCCAAATTTGAAAGCGGTAGTGGGAGATACCGGTGTTAAAATAACATCCACCTCTTTAAACGCTTCATCAAAATCTTGTTTAATCAACGCGCGTACTTTTTGAGCTTTAGAATAATAGGCCTCGTAGTAGCCGGATGACAAGACGAAAGTCCCTAAAATAATTCTGCGTTTAGCCTCCGCGCCAAAGCCATGAGAGCGATTCTTTTTATAGAGCTCGGCTAAACTGTGGTTGCCACGGGAAACTCCCGCGACATTTCCATAACGAATGCCATCAAAGCGCGCTAAATTAGAAGAAACTTCAGCCGGCATAATTATGTAATAGCAAGAAAGCGCGTATTTGGTATGAGGCAAAGTGATGGGCTTAACTTTTAACCCTAAACTTTTCACTTTAGCGATCGCCTCATCCACGCCAACTCTTGTAGCATCATCCAAGCCATCAACAAAATATTCAGTGGGCAAACCTACGGTCATTCCTTTTATTTTTTCAAAGTCGGGATTTAAAAGCTCGTCGCCGTATTTTGCATCAACGCTTGTCGCGTCATAAGAATCAACTCCCGCGATTTCTTTAAAAATAATAGCCGCGTCTTCTACTGTCTTAGCGAATGAGCCGATCTGATCTAAGCTTGAGGCCATAGCAATAAGGCCATAACGAGAAACCGCGCCATAAGTCGGCTTCAAACCGACAACCCCGCACAAACTGGCAGGTTGGCGAATGGAGCCGCCCGTATCAGATCCAAGAGCGCCCAAAGCCATATGAGCGGCAACAGAGGCGGCCGAGCCGCCGGAAGAACCGCCGGGGACTCTTTCTAAATCAGCTGGATTTTTAGTTTTTTGAAAGGCCGAGTTTTCGGTGGATGAACCCATGGCAAATTCATCCAAATTAGTTTTACCCAAAAACACCGCGCCGGATTTTTTTAATTTTTTAATAACAGTCGCGTCGTAGACGGCTTTGTAATTTTCTAAAATCTTTGAGCCGGCGGTCGCCTCAAAACCCTCAATTAACATATTGTCTTTTATGGCCATGGGGACGCCCGTCATCATACCCACGTTTTCACCCTTAGCCACGGCTAAATCAGCCATCTCTGCCTGCCGAAGCGCCTCGTCTTTATTCAAACTCAAATAAGCTCCGATTTCGGAATCTTTCTCGGTTATATATTTATAAAAATCTTCAACTACGTCAAAAGCCAAAAACTTCTTATTCAAGAGGCCTTCGTGGAATTTTTTGATTGTAAGGTGAGTTAATTCCATGTCGTTTGTAGCATTTTACTTGTCGACATTAAACACTCCCGGGACTTTGTTGTATCCATTTTCTTGTTCGGGAAATGATTCGACAATTTTATCGTTGGCTGTGAATGTGTCGGGCAGTGGCTCGTCCGGGCGCATTGCGTTAGTTAAACTAGTGCCTCCGGTCATTGGCGCAACGTTATCGGTGTTTACCTTTTTTAACTCTTCAAAATGATCTAAAATTTTACCCAGATCGTCAACGAATGTTTCTTTTTCGTGATCCGTTAATTCAAGCCGCGAGAGTTCGGCCAAATGTTCAATTGATTTTTTATTGATTTCCGACATAGCTATAGTATTTAGTATATAGTATTTGGCATTCAGCGTGAAATGTAAAGAGTAAAAAAACGTAACCCCTCACAGCCAGAAGTAGGTATTGAGAGAATTTCGCAGAGATAAGGGTTTTTGGAGACTAAGACTTGGGCAAGCGCCCCGGAGCGGGCTCCAAAAACCCTTATCTCTGCGCAATTCTCCGTTGTGAGATGTGAGGGGTTACAAAAAAGCCCCTCCGTTAGGGGCTGAGTCTATAAAATGAAATTCCAGAGGATAGGGATCTGCATCACGGAGCATTTTAAGCATATCGTCGGAGCCAATCGGAGAGCCAACGATGTCTTTTAAATCATCGGGTAGCAATCTGATAAGTCTCGCAAGCATTTTAAAACCCTCTTTCCTTTCGTATTCGCTAAGAGTAAAGCCGGCGAGACTATAAACGTGCCAGTGTGGGCCTTTGTCGTATAAAGATAAAATATAACGATATTCGCCGCAGTCCAAATCAAAATATCCAAAAAATGCATACTCACAACCTCTCGCATCGCTTTTATTGATAAAGAACTTGAATTGCTTGGAAGAGAGGAGGTTGCATAGATTGTCATATATGAGCTCTATGTTTTCTCCATTTCTAAAGGCCTGCCACATGACTCTCGGCCTCCCAATCTTTAGGGCCACATTAATAACACTAAAGAAAAAGGTGAATGGTTACAAGGAGCGCTCCGCCATATAAGGACTTTTGTGAGCGGCGAAGACGATGCTCACAAAAGTCCTTATATGGCTCCGCTCGGAGTGAAAAAAATTTTGCTTATTTCTCGCTAAAGAGCTCAATGCTTTGTTCCCTATCGTACCCGCGGTTCGCGAGAAAATGGTTGGTTTCTTTCAATTATATAGAGTTAAAATCATTTTATCATTTTCAAAAACTCTTCTTCGCTTAAAGTCGGTACTCCCAGTTTTTTGGCTTTATCAAATTTTCCTCCCGGTTCCGAGCCAAAAATCACATAAGAAGTATTTTTAGATACTGATTCGTTAACGTCTCCCCCCAACGCTCTTATTTTGCCTTTCGCTTGGTCGCGACTCATCGAGGAAAGCGTACCGGTTATAACAAACGAAAGGTTCGAGAGTTTACCTTTTTTAGCATTAACTTTAAGCTCTTCTATTTCTACTCCAACTTTATCCAGCTTTTCAACAAAATGAATGTTTCTTTTATCACGAAACCAATCATAAATACTTTGAGCCACTTTAGGGCCAATATCGGGTATCTCTTGTAATTGTTCTAGTGATAATTTCTGGAATATTTTGATTACATCCCTTGGTTTGGTAATTGGTAATTGGTAATTGGTAATTGCCCGCGAAAGTAGGAGGGCTGTTTCTTCACCCACATGGATAATACTCAAGCCGTATATAAATTTAGGAAGTGATATTTTCTTTTTGGTTTTTATTTCGTTAATTATATTTTCCGCCGATTTTTCGCCGAATCTTTCCAAAACTTCTATATCTTCTTTTTTGAGCGTGAAAAAATCGGCGGCATCAGAAATTAATCCTTCATCTAAAAACCTATCAATTATTTTAGGGCCCAATCCTTCCATGTCATATGCTCCACGTGAAACGAAATGATATAACGATTCGCGCGCTATGGCCCCACAACGAAGGTTAGAGCACTTGTAGGCCACACCGTCTCTAATAACTTTTGAGCCATCAACCGGACATTTCGCCGGCATATGAAACAGCCTTTCTTTCCCTGTGCGAAGTTCTTTTAAAACTTTGGTAATTTTGGGTATGACATCGCCCGCGCGGCTAACAACCACAGTATCGCCCATTTTTACGCCCAATCTTTCAATTTCATCCATATTATGAAGCGTGGCATGCGTAATAGTCACTCCGCCCACGCCCACCGCTTTTAAAACCGCAACCGGGGTCAAAACTCCGGTGCGTCCCACTCCAACAGTAATGTCTTCTATTATAGTCGTTGCTTCTCTGGGAGAAAATTTATAAGCCACAGCGGCGCGGGGAGCTTTGCCGATCACTCCCCCGTCTTCGAAAGTTTTATTATCATTTATTAATACTACGATACCATCAACTTCGTAGGATAATTTTTCCCGGTGCTTCTCCCAGTAATTTCTGAATTCAATAACCTCTCCCAAGCTTTTCGCATGTCGGTTATCGGGATTGATTTTAAAGCCCATTTTATGCAAGGCTTCGTGTTCTTCTTCGTGAGTTTTAAAGCTGTCTACAAAACTAGCCGGAACGCTCGCGACAATATCGTATTGAAATGAATCAAGTTTGCGGGAAGCTGTAATTTTAGGGTCGAGCTGGCGCACAGAGCCGGCGGCGACATTTCTGGGATTCGCATAAACCTTCTCGCCTTTTTCTTCTTGTCCTTTATTAATACGCGCGAAATCTTTTTTAGTTAAAAAAACTTCGCCTCTCACCACCAGTCGCTTTGGGTAATCGCTTATTAATTTTAAAGGAATGGCCTCTATAGTTTTTAAATTTTGCGTAACATCCTCCCCCACTAAGCCGTCGCCACGAGTCCCTCCTTTCACAAAAACTCCGTTTTCATAAATCAACTCAATGGCCAAGCCGTCTATTTTTAACTCGCAATAAAAAGCGCGTTCGTTTTCTTTAATTTTTCGCCCCAGATAATTCTCAACTCTCTCCAGCCAATCATCCATATCGCTTTCAGAAAATGTGTCGTTTAGGGAGAGCATCGGGGTTTCGTGCGGCATTTTTTGAAATTCTTTGAGTGGCTCGCCGCCAACTCTTTGCGTGGGCGAATCAGGGGTGATTAAATCCGGATGTTCGATTTCTAAATCAAATAACTCTTTTTTTAAAGAGTCCAAAGCCTCATCGGAGATAAGCGATTTATTTAAAACGTGATAAGCATAACGGTACTTTTCTATCTCTTTTTTTAATTTTTCTACGCGCTCTTTGGCTTCGGATTTAGTCATACATACATTATAGCTTACAACCCACAACTGACAAAAGAAAGCCGCGTAAACCCCCACACAGATTGCCCAGAAATGAGGCTTTCTGGAGCCCGCTCCGGGGCGCAAGCCCCACGTCCTAGTCTCCAGAAAGCCTCATTTCTGGGCAATCTTTCAATACCAATTCATAAGTGTGAGGGGTTGCAAAGCCTCGCAATGACAATTTTATATATTGTTCACTAAACTCTAATTATTTGATTTTTATAAAAAGCATGCTATAATATATGAGTTCTTTCACAAACCTAATATTGGGAGACACAGATGGGCCAAGGTGAAGAGTTTATGGATCGGCTGTTTACCAATCTTCCGCCGGAAGTAAAAGAGTGGGCTATAAAACAGGTTATGGAAGATGGCGCTTCATGGATGGGCTGTTCTGACCAACAAATCATCGCTGAATATCAAAAAAGTCTTGAGCCAAAACCATTGGCACCAAAGGAAGTGCCTGATAAACCGAAATCCAAAAAGACCAAGAAGAAAACGAATGTTAAAAAGAAAAAGTCCGATAATACTGAACCATTGATGCTAGGATATGGAATAATGCCGGGTGATGCGCTGAATGATTACTCGCCTCTGACGTTAGACTCCAGTGCTGGAGCGAATCCTGCTGCCAATTCTTACGACCTCATTCCAATACTCCGAAACCTATTATTGGGATTGCTAATAATCTTTTTCACTGCGGTAATACTCACATCGACTACGGAGAAAGAGTTTTTATTTAAAACAGCAGGTGTCATACCTATCGACTTACGTATGCGTTATCCTGATAGGATAGAAGGTCTTAGATTGGCGATAGACGAAAAATCTGAAACGGATGCCACAAATCTCATCTTAATTGAAAGCCATCCTGATAAGGTAAAAGTTGTATTAAGATCGGATGGCAATAAAAACTGCTCCGTAAAAGTGAGACTTACTGTTTGGAGACGACTGTTTAAACAATATAGTTATATCAAGAATCCCGAGGAAGTGATTTTACTCTTGCCAAATGTAGATGAATTCAAGGCTTGGCAGACAGAAATAAAAAAACTTCAAGAAAATTACAAGCAATACCTAGAGTACGTAGAAAAGACTAAGCAGGAGGAGACAAAGTGACAAAACTCAAGAAAAACCCGACGCTCCGAGACTTGCAAAAGTATATGAAACAGTTGTGCGCGGAGCGCGGCTGGGAAAGAGACTCGGCTTTGGAAAAGTTTTTACTGTTTGTTGAAGAAGTGGGCGAACTCGCCAAAGAAATCCGCAAGGCCAATAACTTGTATGTTGAGAAAGGCAAAGACGCGCCGCCCGATCTCCGTGGCGAGATGGCTGATATTTTGAACTATCTATTGGATATTGCCAATCACTTTGATATTGATCTGGAAGATGCTTTTAGGGAAAAAGATGAGATAAACAGCAAAAGAAAGTGGGCAAAAAATACAAAGTAGTAAATAGCTTGACTTCTAAATAATATTGCAGTAGAATAAGCGGGGAGTCACGGGGGGTTCCAAAAGGAGGGAAGAAAATGGATGGGGTGAGGGACTTGATTGGAGTGGGGCTTTTCATGGTGTTGTGCATACTTCTTCTTATGCCGCTCGGTAAAGATTTGAAAAATATGAAGCAAGCGAAGCTCGAGAGAGCGGCGCAGGCGAAAGAGCTCGCTAAAGAAGCGACTGTTCCCGCCCGAGTTATGAAAGATTTAGGAGATGAATACATTTACGAGTGGTATGACAATGAAAGCGTAGTCTTTGTTCATGGAAAATTCTTTCATCTGGAGCATAACGAATATAACGCCTTAAAGAGGGTTCAGAGGGAAAAACGTGATTCGGTTTACAGGATTGACTATGACAGAGTAGAGACAACTGCGGCAGAAAAAAATCCGCGTTAAGATAGATTGATGATCGTGCAAAATATTACGGCCAAACGGCCGTTTTTTATAGTTTTCAATATGCGTATAGAGTGTAAGGTCGGTAAATTTGAGCTCGCGCGCTTTTGTGTAAGCGACATCTAAGTCAATAACCCTGCCCTAAGGGGCGGGACTTGTGGCTCTGAGTATCATCTCTCAAGTCTACCACCGGTGCGATCGCACCGGTGGTAGACTAACTTATTAAAAATTAAAATTGCCATGAAACAAACTTTTAGAACCGACTTATCGTCAACGAGACGAGGAGGGCCAAAGCATTCTCTCCACGATGATATTGTGGATAAGACCAGAGCGATTTGACTTTAGTTAAGCTATGCTATATAATATATATCGGTAATTCAAAGGACGTTGACAATAGAAGGAGTGTGCAATGGCTAGGGGGAAGAAGGGCGCGCGAGGGAAGAAGAAGGTTTGTTTGGCGCAAGAAGAAATACTAGCGCCTATTACAGCGACTGACGCTAACCCTATTGGGCACGAAGATAAAACCCGCGAAGCAGAGGCGCGAGATCGGTCGGATGACTCAATGATTGAAACGAATAATAACGCCTCGCATGAAGAAAGTGGACAAAGCGATGCGGCTGCAAACGCAGAAAATGCTTTCAAGACTTTAATGCGGCAAATGGAAAACTCCACAACCCAAGAAGAGCGCGAGGCGCTTATAAAGGCGTATGAAGCGAGTTTTGGGAGTGTCCGGGGCGCTCACAAAAAAGAACTGGGAATTTTTATAATTATGCTGGAGGGCTTAAAATATTGCCCTAAGATGATACTCGAAGCATGCGGGAGTATGGCTAAAGAGTTGCCGTCGGGTCATGAGTATAAATCATTTGTGGCGCATGCATTCACATTATTCTTCGCATGGGCAACCAACTGGAGATTGGCTAGACTATCCTCCGGATTTAAGACTAATGCCGAAGTCATACATGAAAGCCCTTATCCCCTTTTACCGCAAATACTGTTGGGTCTTATCGCTCTGATGATGAGTGAGATTGGTTGTGTCAAGGGAGAAACTCTGCTTATTGTTTGTATGTCACTTTTTTGGTTGTGTCAGTTAGGTAATGTGTTCTATGAGATGGGGAGAAGCAAGTTGGGACTCGACGAGATAGAAGGAATCAAGATCGACAAGGAGGAGAACGATGGCTAGGACCAGAAAAAGCAGGGAAAGAAACGATACGGCGGAACCGTTGCCTGTAAATGTAATACAGCTTCCAACTGCGATTGCGCCACCACAGGAGATGACGCCCGAAAAAGGCGCGGAAGAGCAATTTCTAACGCAAGATGAATTTCGAGCGCTTTTGGATGAAGTTCCTAAAATGAAATTTGAAGAGGTAATAGAGAAATCAGAGCATGGCAATCTTAGCCCAGGCCAAAAAGTGCATATGCTAAAAGTCTGGGCGGAGAAGCAACAGAACGGAGCGGCTACCCAAAACAGCGAGCCGGGATTTGTAAAAACCGTTTTGATGGGAGCGCAAATTATCTCAAAGAAAGCGTTTGTGGGCGTCAAAGATGGCGCGCCAGGCTGGTTTTTTCATGTGTGGTCGATACTCCTTGCCGCGGCGACGAGATACAGGATCTATCAAGAAAAGGGCAAAGCAGATAGTAGTGAGTATTTTTTTTCAACCTTTTTTACGACAGTATCAATGATTTCTATTTCGGTGGGGGCCGTCACTAGGGGAATGATCAAAGGCTGGAATTGGAATATAATCACTCCTTTAATTATTTGTTGGTCAAGCCAGCTTTTGAGTCTCTTATATGAAATAGGGAGGAAGAGTTTAAAAGAAAAAAAGTAAGCCCGAGAGGGCTTTTTTTGTTTGTTTAATAATGGTAGTCCCTCGACTCGATGACTCACTCGGGAACTAATAATTTTTAATATTGAAAAAATCCCTCGGCCTCCGGCCACTCCCTTTATGAAAGGGAGAATAAATTCTTATTCCTCCTTTCATAAAGGAGGTGCCCGAAGGGCGGAGGATTTGTTTTTTCCTGGATTCCAGCGTTCGCTGGAATGACAGACTTAGGGGCAGGGCGTCGCATTCCATACTCCATGATTCATTTTATAAATCCACTTGAAAAGCTCTGGCCACAGTTTTCCGCGAGTTGGCGTAGCCGGTGGATTTTATGGAGTTAGTGGATGAGGCGGTTTCAAAATCCGCGCCATTTGTTAAAACCGGTTTGGGGAGATCGTTGTCCTTAAAACGGCGATAAAGCTCCCATTCAACTCCCGTATCAGCCGCGAAGATGGCTTTCATGGAGTCGGTTGAATTAGTCGCTTGCCTGATTTGGTTTAAAGTTAAAACACCCGAGATGGCCGAGACGCCCAAAATAACGCCGGAGAGGAGGACGACGGTTAGGAGCATGATTTGGCCATTACTGCTAGGGTATAGGGTTTTTAGATTCATAAATTACCAATTGTGATTGTCCCTGCGCCACCGCTCACGCTACGACGACACGCGGTCGATTCGGCCGGGACGGCCTTACTCGGGAACTATTATTTTAAATAAATTTTTTGATAATTCATTATGGCTGTCCTTCGACTCGGGGACTCACTCAGGAACTATTATTTTAATGCAGATTGCGGCAGGTAACCGAGGGATTGCAGGTAGCTTGTAATAAAGACTGCTAGAATAATGGAGAATATCGCCCATACTATAATAATACCACCTTCTTTTTTATGCTCCAGCTCGGTCATCAAAGCGATGCCATAAATAAGACCGGCAATGCCGTTCAAAAAACTTATAATAATGCCTATCCAAAACCATTTTTTGCCTAATTTGAATTTGTCCACCTTGGTTGCCCCTCGATGCGGCCAAACGGCCTTACTCGGGGACTATTATTTTTAATAATAAACTACGGAATACGAATGAATTATTATTTAAGAGTTCAATATTTGCGAAGCACGACTTCCGAGAGGCAGACAATTTGGGGAAGTCGCGCTTCGGGGACATCGGACTTCCAAGATTGCCGCGTCGGAAAACCTCCTCACAATGACGATATTTATATAGATATGCGAGGGAATTTCATCAAGAACGCGAAGTTCCAACGAGGTGTGCCCCAAGAGGCACTCCGAGGAGGAACGACAAAGTTATTGATGAAATTAACCGCATATCGATTAGCTATCTAATATACGGGGGCTTATTGTTGTTTCTATATTGGTCACGACATCTTCCAATGTTTTAGTGCGGCCGGCAATGGCAATACCAATTGTAACACGTGGTTGAGTGGCGTCGCCGAAGACTTCGCCTGAAACTCTAAAAATTAAATTTTTTACATTAACATTGGTGGCTGTAACGGGCTCAAAACTACCGCCTCCATTTATACTTTTCTCTATAACGCCTATCGTCGGATTAAATCTATAAACAACCAATTGCGCCAGATAGTTGGTGAATTTTAATTCATTGGGGTTTAAGCTCGAAAATCCCGTGCCGGTTCTTATTTCTCTCGCCATAATTTCTAAAGTCAAATTAGCGTTATCATTTATAGCCATCAACTCAACAGAGGCCCTTTGCGCGCGAAGCGCGGTGATAAAAGAGCCGGTAGCAAGAGAGACGACGACCAAAAATAAGCCCATGGCGACTAGGAGCTCGATGAGGGTGAAGGCGGAATTAGGTCGTAAGTTGTGGGGAGTGGGTTGTAGGGGGAAACTATTCATATAAGGGTTTAGGGTTTAGGGTTTAGGGTTTAGGGTTTAGGGTTCAACTAGACCCTGTACCCTAGACCCCGAACCCTGAAATCTACTGCCAGTTAAAAAAGTGATCCTCCAGCTCGACGCTAAACTCGGCTCCGCCGCGCGAGATCCAGTCAACTCTGGAATTAACTCTTATTTGGTCTCTTCCTAAACGTTCGACGGCCACTCGTCTTATAAAATTAGTGGGATTACCGGCTACATCATAATCATATAAGTTTAAATTGGGATTGAACACCAATTTTCTTGCCAAATAAGTTTCTAGCCCACCGTTATAAGTTACTTCGTAATTGCCCGAATCCAAACCTCCGTTCCACGGCCGGCGGCTTAAGATATTGGTATCAATAATATTTTTCACAACTTCAATGCCCTCCCCCGCCAAGTTAGCGGCAACGTAGCGATCGCTTATAACTCGATTTAAACTAATTGACCTTGAAAGCAATGAGAACATCCCCAAAAGGCCCACCGCCACAATAGTTATGGCAACTATGGATTCCATGAGGACGGCGCCTCGTTGAGGTTGTAGGTTCCCACCCGCAACGCCTGGCCTTGCATGGCGGGCGGGGTAGGTTGTAGGTTGTAGGGAGGGATTGTTCATATAAGGGTTTAGGGTTTAGGGTTTAGGGTTTAGGGTTTAGGGTTTAGGGTTTAGGGTTTAGGGTTTAGAAATTAACCCTGCACCCCGAACCCTAGACCCTGCACTCTCTTATTTTAATAGCCTTCCGCGTTTTCAATTTGACCGTATTTGTTGATACCGATTGACGCTTCGGACGTTTGATCGTTAGTTCCAATGACCACCCTAAACCGTGGGGTCGTTGCGCTATCCGGAACGGTTATAACCCTTGGATCCGGCGGGATGAATAAAATATCTTTTAAGAATTCGGCGTCGTTTATGTTGCCGAATTTGATACCGGGCGACAGACGCATAACGCTCCCGACATCTTCGTGGGGGCCGTCGTAGAGCGAATTTTTATCTTTACAATCGGGAGACGAGGCGGTGTCATGCCAAATCACATAACTCCTTTCGTCTAAAACGCGCACACCGTAACCGCACTCGGGCGGATCGGTTTGAATGGTTCTTATGGCTTGGGAACGCGCTTTGTATATGGCGCTAATAAAAGCGGCTTTGTCTTTCAAAATTTTTATCTGATTTTCACTGCTACGCGTATAAACAATTAAAAAACCGGAGAGCATAGTCATAATACCCACGACAACGAGGGTTTCGATGAGGGTGAAGGCGGAATTAGGGTATAGGGTACAGGGTTTAGGGTTTAGGGTTTTTAAATTCATAAATTTCTAATAACCAATTATGGTTGTCCTTCGACCCGGGGACTCGCTCAGGAACTAATACTAATAACATTAAACTACTCGGGGACTATTATATTTAAAACGAGTCAAGTCAAAAATTAAAAAAGTTGAAATATAGTTTTAAAATTGCTTCGCCGTAGAACATTGTTATAAGCGCGCCCAATACTATGAATGGGCCAAATGGTATGGCGGCTTTTAATCCTTTTTTCTTCACCACCATAAATATAAGCCCAAAAATAGAGCCGGTCATAAATGATAGAACTATAAGCATAATTATATCCGGCCAGCCGAAAAGCAATCCCAAGGCACCCGCGAGCTTCATATCGCCCATGCCCATACCGCGGCCACGGCTCACATATATAATAATAGCAAAAAACAGCGCCCCAAATAACGCGGCTGATAAATGATTAAGCCATAAAATATTTTCTAAGCCAAAAATGTAGGCGTACCCTCCCAAAAAACTCCGGTATAATATTTCGGTTTTATCAAATAAATATAAACTGACAATTTTCGCCACCCCCAAAAATCCTATAAAAACGTTAATCTCATCAGGGATAATATAGAGCCGAAAATCTATTAGAGAGAGCAAAATAAAGCTCAATAATGCCAAAACCCAAATGACAGATAAAGCATAAAACCAGTAGATTGAGGCGCCCGTCGAGGCGAAATTAGCGACTCCCATGGCTTTATAAAAATAAACCGGCGAGAGAAATGCCAAACTGGACAAAAACTCCACCAACGGGTATTGCGGCGAAATTTTATCTTTACAATAACGGCATCGGCCCAGCAAAAATAGATAACTTAACAACGGCACAAGGTCGTACCATCTCAAAGTCTCCCTGCAACCCAAACACATTGACCGGCCGCCTAATTTTTTAAGATGAAAAATGGACTTTTCGGGATCATAGCGAAAAGCAACCACATTCAAAAAGCTACCGATGGCGAGGCCGATTATGAATAGAAACAGAATGAGCATACGATAATAAAACAAAGTATGATAATAAGCCGATTTCTAGGCGCGCCGAGGAGCTGTAGTCAATGCACTACTGCGATGAGGCGCAACAACGAAATCGGCTATTAGCATACTTTGTTTAAAATTGGACGCAATAATATGGTTTCGCTGCCGAATCATTGCAGTCAATATTAACGCCTGAAATACTTGAGCCGATAAAAGAGTCAAAGTCGTCGGATAGCGCCGGATTGTTAATGTCTTCCAGTTGAGCGCGCAAAACATAACTTTGTCGGTCGGAGCTTACGTCATAAGTATATTGATCCTGACCGGAACGGCCGCTCAACGGATCGCGAGGGATTTTAGTGATGCCGAGAGCTGAAATTCTTAAATTATTTTCTAAATTATCCCAGCTGCCGTCCTCGGGGTAAACATTAAACTTGGTGTAATAAAGCTCAAGAGCGGTTTGCGTAACGCGCAGATCAGCTATGCGACGAGTGTCCCTGCCCTTAGCCCTAAATGTACCCAAGCCAACCAAGATAATGGAAGCTAATAAGCCAATGATAGCTATGACCGTTAAGACTTCGACTAAGGTAAAACCACGAACAGCTTTTAGCTTATAGCTTGTAGCTTTTAGAGATAAAATAATTTTGTTCATATTATTAACTATAACAAATAATGTAATACTAATCTACAAATCTTATGCGAATGCTACAAATTACGAATGTTACGAATGAATTTTTATTTGTAGCATTCGTGATTCGTAGATTTGAATTAAATTTGTAGATTAGCATTATGTTTTTTAAAATACCTGAACCAAATTATAAATCGGTAGCAAGATGGCGGCGAAGAGAAGCCCGGTTAAAATACCTATCACAACCATCAAAGCCGGCTGAATGAGCTCGACTAAATTGCCGACCATATCGTCAACTTCACGAGTGAAAAAAGTTGAAAGACGGCCGAGCATTTCGTCCAGTTTACCGGTAGATTCGCCCACCGAGAGCATTTGGCCGACAATCGGCGGGAAATAAAAATCATCGCGCTCCAACATTTGAGACAGCAATTCTCCGCGGCGGACACCCTCGGCCACCTCGTGAAGCATCTCGCCATAGAGCGCGTTCCCTACCGTGTGGCTGGATATTTCTATGGCTTGAGTGATGGGGACTCCTCCTTTAATCAAAACACTGGTTGACTCGGCAAAACGGGCGACATAAGCTTTTCTAAACAATGGCCCCAAAACCGGCAATTTGACGCTCAACTCGTCAAAAACAACTTTCCCCTCTTTGCTTTTGGCGTAATCAATTATCAAACCGGCGAAAATAAGGAGGATCACTAAAATTGCCAACCACCAATCGGCTATGAAATTACCTGCCCCTAAAAGCACCTCGGTAACTAATGGGAGTGTAGCCTCTGATTCTTCAAAGATCGGCCCAATCTGTGGGAAAACAACGCCGATTAGAATACCGCCTACTACGAAAAATAAGGCTATGACAAATGCCGGATAAATCATAGCGCTTCTGATTTTAGTCAACATGACGTGCTCCTTCTCCAAATAATCGGCTAAAAATTCCATAACTGATTCCACTCGGCCGGTTACCTCGGCGGAACGAACCAGGTTGATATAAAATTCTGAAAAAACATTGGCGTGCCTTCCAAACGCCTGCGAAAGCGACAAGCCGGAATCAATATCCCCCGATATTTCAAATATAACTTCTTTTAGGAGCGGATTTTTTGTTTGTCTATACAAACTTTTTAAAGCATCGCCCAATGGGATGCCCGCCTGAAGCATTATTGAAAACTGGCGAGTGAAAACCACGAGATCTATATGCCTCACTCTTTTAAAATAATCGATTAAAGGAGTGTACCACGAAGCGGCCTTGGGCTCTTCAACGCTCAAAACATATAAATCGTGAGACGAAAGAACGTTAAACGCGCCTTCTTTATTGATGGCCTCAACAAAGCCGGTTTGCAGTTCTCCTGATTTTGTGCGAGCGACGTATCTAAATTTCATGTTAAAAATAATACTAATCTACAAATTTTATGCGAATGCTACAAATTACGAATGAATTTGATTTGTAGATTTGTTATTCGTTGCATTTGAATATCATTCGTATATTTGCATTATGCTCTACATTCTTTGCAGCATTATCCTCAATTCCGACGGATTCAACGAGTAAAGCTCGGCGGTTTCAAGACTCACAATCTTTTTCTTAACCATTTCGGCAAGAGACCGGTTAAGGGTTAACATTCCTTCTTGCATACTGGTTTCAATGACCAAATCTATTTGAAAACTTTTTCTTTCGCGGATTAAATTACGGACAGCGGAGTTAGCCAACATAATTTCGCAAGCCGGAACACGGCCGCCATCAATTCTGGGGACCAATCTTTGAGAAACAATGCCCACAAGAGTTGATGACAGCTGAGAAGTTATTTGCCCCTGCTCCTCTGCCGGGAATGAGTCAATGATGCGATCAATGGTTTGCGAGGCGGAGTTGGTATGTAAAGTTGACAGCACTAAATGACCGGTTTCAGCGGCAGTCAGAGCGGTAGATATGGATATTGAATCTCTCATTTCGCCGATCATTACCACATCCGGATCTTGGCGCAAGAGCGACTTTAAAGCTTTATGAAAGGTCGGCGTGTCGATTTTTACCTCTCTTTGAGAAATCAAAGACCTATCTTGCTCAAATAAATATTCAATAGGGTCTTCAACGGTTATAATATGATCCAAGCGAGTGTGATTGATTTCGTCAACCATAGAGGCAAGGGTTGTTGACTTGCCGTGACCGGCAGGACCCACCACTAACACGAAACCCTGATTTAACTTCGTGAAGTCATGAAGAATGGGCGGGAGGTTTAATTCTTCCACAGTTTTAATCTTAGCCGGAATCAAGCGAAGAGCCGCGGCCATGTGACCTCTTTGGAAAAAAGCATTGGCTCTAAAACGGGCTTTGTCCTCGAAAGAATAAGCGAAATCCAACTCCTGTTCTTCTTCAAATATTTTTCTTTGCTCGTCAGAGAGCAGGGCATGCACCAAACCCTTAGCCATATCAGGAGTTACGATTGATTCTTTTTGGAGCGGGATAAGCGAGCCGTCAATCCTAATACTCGGCCGCTGGCCAACTGAAATATGCAAATCAGACGCGTTTTGCGTAACAGCGGTCATTAATAAATCTTTTAATTTTGATTCGTGTTCGGCCATAGGTTTAGGGTTTAGGGTTTAGGGTTTAGGGTTTAGGTAATTATTTACCCTATGCCCTACACCCTAAACCCCGTACCCTATTTTATTTATTGTATCACAATTCCGACGTTTCTCTTAAGACATCTTCTATGCCCACCAAGCCGTCAAGGGCTTTTATGATACCGTCTTGCCGCAAAGTCACCATCCCCTGCCTTAATGCCTCTTCTTTGATCTTGCTTTCGGTAATGTCGGCGCTCATAATATCACCTAACCTATCTGTCATTTCTAAAATTTCAAATAAAGCTACCCGACCAACCACGCCTTTGCCGTTACATTTATCACAACCGGTCGCGTGATAAATTTCAAACGGCTCTTTGTGCTTTATTTTTGATTTTACCTCTCCCGGCAATCTATCGAGCTCTTTTTTAATGATAGTCGACACTTCATCGGAGGCCTTTTCTTTTTTCTTACAATCGGGGCAAAGACGCGATGCCAATCTCTGCGAAGCCATTAAATTTAAGGCCGATGAAATTAAAAACGAATCAACTTTCATATCTATCAAGCGCGGAATAACACCAAGCGCGTTATTGGTATGGAGGGTTGAGAGCACAATGTGGCCGGTTAAGGCCGCGTGCACCGCCAACGCCGCTGTTTCATTATCTCTAATCTCACCGACCATAATAACATCGGGGTCTTGGCGCAAAATCTCACGAAGCCCCGAGGCAAAGTCATAACCGATTTCAGGATGAACCTGCGATTGATTGACTCCCTCTACAAAATATTCCACCGGATCTTCCAAGCTTATGATATTTACGCCTTCTTTATTTAAAATCTGGAGCAAAGCGTAAAGAGTGGTGGTTTTACCTGATCCAGTCGGGCCGGTGATTAGAATCATGCCAAATGGCTTTTCGATGGCTCTTGTGATAATGCTTTCGTTCCAGGGGTATAATCCCAAATCGCTCAAGCCTTTCAAACCCACGGAGGGGTCTAAAACGCGAATGGCGACTTTTTCTCCTAAAGGAGTGGGGAATGTTGACACGCGAAAATCAATATCGCGACCGAAAATTTCCGACCGAAAACGACCGTCTTGCGGGATGCGATTTTCGTCAATTTTTAGGTCCGATAAAACTTTAACGCGAGAGATAACCGGCTGATGAAGGGCAATGGGGAGTGATGTTTGCTCTTGCAGGCGGCCGTCTAATCTAAAACGAACTCTCAACCTGGTTTTCTGCGGCTCGATGTGAATATCGGACGCTTTCATATTAACCGCTTCTTTCAAGAGCGATGAGACGATCTTTATAACCGGCGCTTCATTAGAAACCTTAGTGGCTTCTTCCAAAGAAACTTTTCGGCCGGCTACTTCGCCTTCTTTAATATTCAGACCCCGGACCGCTTGTTGAATTTCGCTCGAAAACGGATTATAGAGGCGCAGTGCCGCGTCTAAGTCGCTTTGATCTATAAGATAAACTCCCAGACTGATTTTATTTTGCTTGGCGATATATTTTAAAGCTTCTTGAGCTCCGGCGTCATCGGGATGAACCATGCCCACAACCAATAAATTTTTATCCCGCGATAAGGGGAGGACTTTATAGCTTCGGGCGATGTTTTCCGGAATCAATTTTAATAAATCTCCTTGAATTTCGTCTGGGGTGAAAGTTTTAGAAGGGACTCCTAAAATTTCTGACTTAACGCGCAAAAGTTCCAACTCCGGGATCAGTCGGCGTTCGGTTATAATATCTTCAGCGCTTTTTTTAAGAGCGGTTCCGTCCCTCAAAATACCGGCAAAGCCTTCTTGGGTAAGAAGGCCGGCATCAACTAAAGCTTTTAAAAGAATTTTGTCATCCATACAACTAGCGACTAGCGACTAGTGATTAGCCACTAGAGGAGAAATAATTTAGCTAAAAATTCGCAAAAGGATTGTCGCGGCCCAAGGAGCCGACCGAGGCTGGTCCAGCATAAGACCTCAAAGTTCGAAACTCGCGGCTGTTTATAACCGTTGAAGGGTCAACGTCAATTGATGAAATTCTCTCGGCTGATTGCAGTTCGCCCGGGAGCACAACTTCTATGCCGGGAGTCGGCGCGAAAAACAACGCATAAATACCAAAGCTAATAACACCCACTATTAAAAGCACGATTAAAACCGGAAAAATATTTATTGATTTTTTTTCTTCTTGGATTAGGATGGCCATGGTTTAGGGTTTAGGGTTTAGGGTTTAGGGTTTAGGGTTTAGGGTTTAAATACCCCGCACCCCATACCAGAACCCTACACCCTGTTTTACTCTGCTTGATAATAGGCATTAATTACGACGTTAAATGTCATGGGAGCTGTCACATTTCGTTCCGGCGATTCGGCTCGCCAATTGACTACATCCATAAGCCGCACGTTGGTTTCAATCCCTTGTAAAAATCTTTTGAATGAATCATAGCCGCCAAACAAGCGAAGATTTACCTCAACTACGCCAATGGCTTTTACCGGATTGTTTGGATCGGACGATCCCGGGCGAAGGGCTTGGGTTTGCATACTCACCTGCTGGAGGCCAATGCCGCTAGCTAGAGAAAGGGCCGACAATTGGTTAACAATTTGAGCGGAGTTAGCGTCGCGAGGCAAGGTTTGTGAAACAGTGTCTTCTATGCGCGCCGTGCCTTGATATTGGGATATCAACTCATTCACTCTCGTGACAATTTGGCTCTGCTCTTCAAACGCGCTTTGGCGGGCTAAAAATTCTCCACGCAATGTGTTAACAGATTCATAGGCGGGAGCAAACATTAAAGAATAGGCCGCGAGAGTCAAAATAAAAAGCGCCGTGGTTCCGAAAAGACTTAGAACTCTTTTGGTGGAAGATTTCATGAATGGGGTTTAGGGTTTAGGGTTTAGAGTTTAGGGTTTAACTGAACCCCGCACCCTAGACCCCATACCCTTTTCTACTATTTAAATATGCGCGCGTCTAAAATCGCCGAGATTCTAAATCTTATTCGACCATCTGATAATTGCGATTGGTTTAATAGGTATTCTTTTACTTCAGTGGCCTGATTCAATGCCTGAAGCTGTTCGGCTAATATAGCGTATGATTCCGCGATGCCTTCTAAAATTAACTCTTTTCTTGAAGCGTCAACGGTAGATACACTTAAAGCGACGCGCTTGTTGGTATTGCGTTCCAAAAATGGGAAAAATTTCGTAAAAATAATATGATTACCTAAAAGATTTTTTAAATTAGCCACTTGCGAATAAAATAACAAGAAATTCTTTTGATTTTCGGCTGGAATACTTTGCGCCAAGTTTTGTATCTTTTGATTCACGTCATTAATTCTTGAATTTAAAAATGGCTTGTAACCGAAAAGCAAACCGAAATAGGCGGCCAAAACCGTGCCAAAAAGTATTACCGCGAAAATAAAAAGTTTCCATGGAAGACCCACGGACAATTTCTCTGGGCTCAATAAGCTTTCAAGGTTTTGCGGTCTTTGATCCATATATTAACGCGAAGCATGAAACGAGAATAATGAATAATGAATCAGGAATCATGGACGAGGGAAGAAAGAGGGTTTATGACGCGGCGCTTTTAAGACCCAACCCGACCGCGACAGACATGATGGGCCCTATTTCGTTGATGAATGGGTCCATGGTGCGCGGATAATCTAAATTTTTGAAAGGATTGGCTTTAGCAACGGGAATACTTAACTCTTTTGAAATGTAGTTTTCAATGCCTAACAAATTAGCTCCACCGCCGGATAAAATGACTGACTTAATTTTGGATTTATAACTGTTTTCGTAGTTATTTTTTATTCTTATTCCTTCATTTATTATAACATCTAAAAGAGGTTGTATAATTGTGAATAACTCATAAGGGCCGCCACCGGGAGCGCTTTTCAGGCCTTTTTGCCGCTTCAAGTCTTCGGCGCGCCTCACTGCCACATTCAAGGCTGTAGAAACCACTTGAGTCAATGACCCGCCGGCAAAGTCGGTTTGGCCGGCAAATCTTAAAAATCCATTCTCGGCAATGGCAAAACTTGTTGACCTTGAGCCAATGTCCATAATAAGCGTCGGGTCTTTCGCGCCCATAGTTAAACTTCTCGCCAAACTCACATTTTCAACTTCAAGCGAAACCAAATTCAAACCGGCCAATTTAAAAATTTTTTGATATCTTTTAATGACAACATTCGGTATGGCGATTAAAAATATCTGCGTTTTTTTATTGCCATCTTCATCAACTCTTTCCCCGACTTTGGTCCAATCAAGAGTGCTTTCATCTAGTGGCACGGGGATGTATTGCCTGGCTTGATAGCCAATGGACTCGGCAATTTCTTTATCGCTTATAGTCGGAACTTCTATAAGCGTGCTAAACGAATCAAATGCAGGAAGAGACGCGTAAATTTCTCCCCGCTCGTCAATGCCGCTAAATTTTAATAAAGATTTGATATATCCGGCAATGGCCTCTTCATTAATATTTAACGTGCTGGTTTGAAAAGCGGCATTAGCGCGATCGAGATAATCAAGACTCTCTAAGTAACCGTAGTTTAAAAAAACGGGCTTAGCATCCCCTACTTTCATTTCAACAATCTTTAAAGAAGCGGTGCCGATGTCAACGCCGATAACGGTTTTGGGGCCAACGAGTTTTTTGAGAAAGTTTAGGGACACTAGCTCAATTACCAATTACCAATTACCAATTACCAATTTAGGAGCGGCTAAAGCCGCAATTTCAAAATTAGTGATAAATAACTAAATAACTGGGATAAAATTGATTTTTGAGTTCAAAGTATATATATTCATTGTATCACAATGACAACCGCTGAATTTATTAAAACAGCTAAAAATACGCTTTTGGATATTCTATTCCCGCCTATTTGCCTGGGATGCGATAAAACTTTTGGAACCAAAGATTTGGAAGATAATTTATGCGGCGATTGCCTGGGGAATATTTTAATCCATCAAACTCTTTTTTGCGCCGTTTGCATGGCGAGATTACCCGATAATTCCAAAATTTGCCATAAAGATAGCGGATTTTTATTAGGCGCGGCGGCCAATTATGACGATAAAATAATCCAAAAACTAATCTGGCTCTTAAAATATGAAAAAAATAAGTCTGCCGCCGCTCCACTCGCTAAAATTTTGAATATGTATGTAGGGAGTTTGGCGATTGATTTTTCTGATTTTTTAGTCATCCCCATGCCGCTTCATTTTTTACGATTGAAAAAGCGCGGCTTTAACCAATCGGCGCTATTGGGAGAAAAATTATCGAAAACTTCCGGACTCAAATTGATATCCGGTAATTTGTTCAGAGTTAAAAATACCAAGCCGCAAGCAGAAGTGGCTGATAAAAAAGAGCGCGAGGCGAATGTTTTGGGTTGCTTCTCTATCTCTCGCGCCGGAGAATTGGACGGAAAAAATATTATTTTAATTGATGATGTTTATACAACCGGAGCCACGGCTTCTGAAGCTGTTAGAGTTTTGCGCAATGCCGGAGTAAAAAAGGTGTTGGTAGTGGTGGTTGCGAAGGCGCGGTGAGGAGGCGGAGAATATGAATAGTGAATAAGGAATGGAGGGGGTTAAGAAAACGAGATTGGACGAAATAAAAGACAGGCTTTAGGCCTGTATTATTTGTACCAGACAATGACTATTGTGCCATGATTGCTTTTAACACTTTGAGTGACATGGGTAATCTCTATTTGAGGACTGTTCTTTAACCAGTCATTGATTAAACTTTCCATGCCTTCCTCGCCAACAAATACCTTAACCCTTTCAACCCTATGTCTTTCCTGGCTTTCTGCTTTTGACAACACACCAAAAATCATCACACTGCTCATAATAATTATCACCGCTAGCCAAACACCGACTTGCTTCAACATCAGCTACCCTCCTTTTCGCGCTGTGATATATTATTGCAGTTTATATCTGAAAAGTCAAATGGCGCTACGCAATATAGTCTCTCGGACGAGTGACGAAGCCAACACTCGTCCGAGAGACTATATTGCTCCGCTTTAGTGTAGAAAGGAAAGAGCGACGAGGACGGTGCTCGCGAAACCCACTGCTCCGCCTTAGCTCTATGCATCGTGTAATTAAGTTGATAAAATACAATAAGCGGCAGAAGGAGCGGGATTGATGAAAAAACCGGATGAGTCTCAATTAAACCTTCCTAAAGATGTTCAGAAACTGGCCGATAAGTTCCGCAAAAAAAGACTGGATAAGGCGCGGATTGAAAAGGAAAAGAAACTAAAAGCGAAAAAGGACAAAAAAGCTCTTGACGCTAAAAGACTTAAAGAAGGATTGGTTTACGCAAAAGAAGTATTTGAATGGGCGGAGAATTTTAGAAAGAACAAAATCGGCAAAGAATTTCTGGAAGTTTCCCATGTGCCCACAGCTTATTGCCAGGTATTTTTCTTCAACGGGAAGGTGCCCGACACTGAATGGATGGGGTTAGGAATCTCAACTAAAGGCATGAGGTTGACCCATGGCGGGCGCTGGGCCGCGATGACTATGATAGACGTTTATTCAGCCGAAGATTTGGCTCGCGAAGTGGATACGCGAATTTTGAAAGAAGCCAGTGAATGGATTAAAAACGGCAAAGCTTGGAAGTGCATTATTGACGGCTTTGATTATCTAAAAAAATGGGATACCGACTACTAGACTTGGCTCCCGATAACATTTCGGCTCTTTTCTATGAATTTCAGCTACGACTTTGTTAAAAATATTTAACAGATTCTCTGAATATGCTAAATATTTTTAACTTCGTCTCGTTTGAAATCCATCAAAAATAGCTCGAAAGCTTATCGGGGAGCCAAGTCTATGGTCGGTTTTTTTATGGTTTGGTGAATAATGTACAACATCGTCATTGCGAGGTACTCCGAAGCAGTAAGAAGTCTGATGTCCCAAAATTGATCTTCGCATGGAGGACATCGGACTTCCAAAATGCCTGTGGTCGGTTCATCGAACTATTAAATTCTTAAATACCAGTTAATTCAATTTTGGGAAGTCCCACTTCCAAATGCGGGGAATAATATGGGGAAGTGGGACTTCCGAGATTCCTGTCTGCCGACAGGCAGGGCTTCGGGTGCACTCGCAATGACGAACTACTACGAGGCAAGGGCGGAAGGTGGAGGATTCGAACCTCCGAGAGGATTTCTCCTCTACCGCATTTCAAGTGCGGCGCGTTAGACCACTCTGCCAACCTTCCAATTTGAGCAAAAACTGTGTAATGCTTATTTTTATCAATTATAGCATAATTTTTTTATAAAACAAAGACGCCGCTACGGGCGTCTAAAAACTATTTTTACTAACGCTTCTCGGTCGAGTTGGCGGTAGAATTGTCCTCGTCTTTGGCCACTTGTCCGGAGGGCATCGAGAGATCCAAGCTCAAATCACGAGCGGTTTTTGCGGTAAAAAGATCAATCAACGCCTGCGCTCCATTGTTAGCGCTCTGCGAAGTGCCGTTGCCGTTGCTCTGGCCCATCATTACCTGCGGCACCCAGTTGCCAGTGTACTTCGCGATAGACTCGGCGTAGAGTTGGTTCACCTTAATGTAGGCGTCCAGCTTCTGCGCCAACGCGCCGTCGGCCCGAAGGATCAACTCTTTCTTTTTAGCCTCACCTTCACCTTCAAGAATATTTTTCTGCTTATTGAAATCCGCGGCGTCTTTCTGAAGCTTAGCGACCTCGAGCTCTTTCTTGGCCTGAAGCTCGGCGACTTCCTTCTCTTTTGAAGCCTCTACAATCGAGCGAACCTTTTTCTGCTCTTCCTCATATTTCGCCTCGACAACTTTCGCCTTACCCTCGGCTTCTTTGGTCAAAGCAGACTGTTCGGCCTCCTGCGCGCGGGCGCGGGCGGTTGCTACCGCCATCAAAGCTTCCTGCTGTTTTTCAATCTGGCTCTTAACCTTGTCGGAATATTCAAATACTTTAATCTCGAAGTTCGCTAATGTAATGCCCGTGCCCTGAAGAGGATGCTTTTGATGAAGCGCGTGGCCACTGGCATCACGTTTGATGATCTTGAAGGTCTTAGTGACCAATTCTCCGGTTATCAAATCTTGAACTTTTTTAGTCTCTTCAGTGGTCTCATAAACACCGTTTTGGATCTGATCCCAAGCCCAGAAAACGAAATCTGCGCGTTTTTCGGAATAAGACTCTTGAGCAGACATGAGGTTAGAGGTCAAGTGCAGAGAGTTACGGATAGTGGTGAGCACCAACTTGTGCTCGGCATCTTTATAACTCCTGTAGCCATGAACCTTGACAAGATTGATGGCATCTTGAGGAGCAGTGGGGAAAACTATACGGCAAGTACCGGAGATCTTGCACATTGACCCGTCGTTAAAGCGCACTTCAATGCTTTGGTCATAGGCCGCGCCCTCTTGAGAGTCGGCTGTGAAATAGAACGTCTCGGCCACGGGCCACATGCTAATACCACCCCAAAGTTGCCAATACATACCCGGCTCCATCCAGGCACTCAACTCACCCGAAAACGGCGCCTGACGAATCACATATGTGCCACTCTCGACATTCTCAACAAGCTTGTCGCTAAGCACGAAAAGCCCTCCGGCTACCAATACTGCCACAACCACAAAGACTATGAGTTTCGTTTCCATCCGCGCTTTCCTCCGTCTTGTTTAGCTCGGCTTATCCAAACTGCCGAGCTTAACTTTCAGGTCTTCAAGCTCATTATGGAGCTTTTGCATTTCAGCCAAGCTTTCTTCCTTTTCTTCTTCTTGCTCCAACTCTTTAATACGACATTCCAATTCCGCTATCTTTTTCTTAAATTCCGCGGGGCCGATTCCGTGCTTATCTTTTTTAGTCAAATCATCCAGGTACCGGAACAATGGCCGACCTATCAAAAACCAAGCAATGGTTATGAGTGAAGCAAATATCAAAATCTCGATCATAAAGAGCACTATCATTGCTTAATCCTCCAGATAGGGCCGTCCCTCTGTCTCATACTCCTACCCTCCGATTGTCAATTGCCAAAACAGGGCTCTGTTTTGGTCAAATGGTATTATACAAAATTGGATGGGGAATGTCAATAAAATCCCCCACCCGCACCGATCATGGTCGGATTAGGAGGGGGATTTAATTTATACTTCCACATCAACTAAAATCGGCAAATGATCGGAGAGGCGAATGTCTAGGACTTCAAATCTATTTACTTTAACGCCCGGGGTTGTTAGAACCAAATCAATTTCTTTTTCAGGCTTCCAGGAGGGGTACGTTGGCAGATTGTTGAGATTGGCGGAGCCCAAACCGCGCGATTTCATAATATCTTCGATTTCCGAATAGCCATCAAAGATATTAAAGTCACCCGCCACAATCACTTCGTTTTGGCATTTCTCGATAATCGCGGAGAGCTCTTTGAGTTGTTCGGCTCGGCCGTTTTTGTCTAACGGCAGGTGCAAGACAAACAAATCAATTTTGGGATGGATGGCGCATTGCAAATATAAGTTTTTAGAACCCAAATCGCCCGTCTCTTTAAAAAATCCCCAGTCAAACTTTCTACCATTGTTCTTTAGAAGAATGGCATTGCATTGATGCTGAAAAATTGGAAGAATTTCTTTGAGCAGGGTCGGGCCGTATTTCTTTTTATAAAACGCGCGGGCAAATCCGCATGCGCTGGCGATGGCTTTCGGCTGGTTGGTAAAACCGGCTCTTAACGAGCCGCTATCGATTTCGGTAAGGGCTAGGACATCAGGATTTTGAAGATTAATAAACTTGATAAGCTCGGGCAAAGTCGAGTGCTTGGAGTATATGTATTTCCAGAGCTTTTCATATTTACTTTTTCTAGGTTCGCTATATCCTATGCAATAACAAGTATTGTATAGGAGTATTTTCAAAGACCAACCTCCAAGATGAGGATTGATGTATTATAAAAGATTTTTTTAAAATTGTAAAATCGGTGGTGTTTGTTTGAAAAAGTCAGAACCCATTTTGCGGAGAACCCTGAAAACTAATGCGGACTCGGCAGGGCGAAACATTTGACTGGGGATATGGATTCGCCCTGCCTCGGCTGATTTCCCGCCCGCAGGAGGGGTCTGGGGAGGAATGCGGGCGGGTTTCGGA
>Ga0209515_10001731_pt1 | contig 35503 bp, 41 predicted proteins | sample Subgroupgradi54m_FD_187454 | JGI IMG/M metagenome (GOLD analysis project Ga0209515, IMG submission 187454) | Subsurface groundwater microbial communities from S. Glens Falls, New York, USA - GMW60B uncontaminated upgradient, 5.4 m (SPAdes)... ... | reverse complement strand
CACAAGATGACTGCGCCGGCTCCGTCGGAGATGGGGGAGCAGTCGAGGAGCTTTAGCGGCGTTGCAATGTAACCTGATTCCATGACATCCTCTACAGTTATTTCGTTCTTGAATTGCGCAAACTCGTTCTTTGCTCCGTTTGAGTGGTTTTTTACAGAGCACGCTGCCATCTGCTCTTCGGTTGTCCCATACTCCAGCATGTGGCGCCTCGCCATGAGTGCATACAAGGCGGGGAACGTTGCGCCCATGAAAAGCTCCCACTCCTGGTCGCCCGCTCCACCCAATGCGATGGCAGCGTCTTCAGTTGAAACTTCAGTCATTTTCTCTACCCCGCCCACTGCAACGGTGTCATACATTCCGCTGGCAACGGCGAAATACGCCGCTCTCAGCGCAACGCTTCCGCTTGCGCACGCAGCCTCCACCCTAGTTGAGGGGATTGGGTTCATTCCCAACTGGTCTGCAAGCAGAGCGCCAATGTGTTCCTGTCCAATGAAGCGGCCGCTTGCCATGCACCCGCCGTAAATTGCCTCAATTTCCTTGCCTTCTAGCCCGGCGTCTTCTACGGCTTTCACGCCTGCCTCGACAACTAGGTCACGGAGGCTCTTGTCCCAGTGCTCGCCAAATTTCGTTAATCCGGCGCCGATGATTGAAACTTTACGCATTTTAACCAACTTGCTTAACAATTTTATCCTACAGCTAATACGACCAATGCTAACAAAAAGCCAATCAAACCGCCAATAATCGCTGATTTGACCCTGTTCTTCTTCCCAAAAACAACTCCGACAACGACGCCAAGCAAAACAGGCACGAGCGCAATTATAGCTGAACGCATTAAAATTTCCTCGTAATTGACAAGTGGAGATAGTATTATTGTCATCGCACCGCCTCACAAACTCTTTATTTTTCTCTTATTTTCGCCAAATTTCGTTAATCCGGCGCCGATGATTGAAACTTTTCTCATTTTAACCAACTTTTTCTTTCTATAAGCTCTTGATTTTTCTCCTGTGCTTTGCGTAAGTTGCGTAGTCCACGTAAATCTTGTCCTTCTCGAGAAGCTCCCTCACTGTTTCTCCCGCGCGCTTTTCCTTCTTTTCAATGTTCTTTGTAACAGTGATTGCAAACGCGTCGCTGCCCGCCCCACTGCCGTAGGAAGCCAGCAGGATTTTTTCCCCTGCACTTGCGACGTCGAGCACTGCAGCCAATCCAACTAATGAAGCTGCGCTGTATGTGTTGCCTAGCAAAGGCGTTATCAGGCCCGTTGCGACTTTCTCGTACTCAAAGCCAAGCATTTTAGCCGCGCGCACTGGGAACTTTCCGTTGGGTTGGTGGGGCACAAAGTAGTCAAAGTAACTTACATCAACCCCCATTTTCTTCATCAAGCCCTGCGCGCCGTTGATCAAGTGCTTGAAGTAAGCCGGCTCGCCGGTAAACCTGCCCCCGTGCTGGGGGAATTCGGCGTGCTGGCGCCTCCAGAAGTCAGGCGTATCCGTGGTATACGAGTAGGTTTCGTCAAACAATGCAATGCTTTCACTTGCCTTTCCCACAATGTACGCTGCAGCGCCGCCGCCGGCGCTGTACTCGAGCGCATCACTCGGCTTTCCCTGCGCAGTGTCAGTTCCAATTGCCAGCCCATATTCTATCATTCCGCTTGCAACCATGCCCATGCAGCTTTGCACTGCAGTTGTCCCTGCCTTGCAGGCAAACTCAAAGTCCGCTGCAGTCAAGTGCGGTGACGCGCCAACCGCGTCTGCCACAATTGTCGCAGTGGGCTTTACTGCGTAGGGCTTGCTTTCGCTTCCAACAAAAACCGCTCCAATGTCTGCAGGGTCGACTCCCGAGCGTTCAATTGCAACTCTTGCAGAGCCTACTGCGAAAGTAGCGCTGTCCTGGTCAAGCGCCGCAACTGCCTTTTCCTTAATGCCCAGCCCTGCGGATATCCTTGCGCCGTCCTTGCCCCATACTTTGGCAATCTCTTCCACCTTTATCCTCATGCGTGGAATGTCGACGCCGTATCCAACTATGCCGGTAGTTCCCTTGTACATGCTAGTAACCTGTTTCCCTTGTTTTTTGGCAAGCAAACTAAAGCAAACCAATTAATAATTTACAACCCCAAACTAATTTATAATCCGTCGCCTGTTAAACTTTGTTTCGTCAATTGTCTGGAGTGGTTTGGTTGAAGTTTTCTGACGCTGCAGCTTACCTCGCCTTCAAATTCAATAGCCCTGCAAATGAGAAGAACGATAGGGCAATCGAGTTTTTTGGCGAAAACTCTTTGCAATCCGGTAAAATAGACGATGCGCGTTTCAAGCGCACAATGCAGGCGTTTGAGGAGTTCGAGCCAAAACTGCACGCCAGCCGGGATTGGCTCTTTGGCGCAACGCGATGGGTAGGGCGATACGCAAGCGAGCGTTCTGCCCTCAAAACCAAGAAAGCTTACCTTGAGGGATTGCCTTTCCTTGCGATGCTTCGGGGTGAGTCGCGCATAATAAAGACTCACGTGTTTGCCCCACCTGGAAGTTATTTCCTCGACTCGCCTTTTTCACTCGCAGTTTTCAAAACGGCTGACAAGGAAAGGAAAACTCCGCTTGCACGAATTGCATTCAACTTGGAGCACGTAAATGGAAAGCTCCACTTCGTGTTAATGGGAGTTCAAGGAAGGAGCGCTTCGGTGAAAGACATTTTTTCAAGCCTGCCAGAATCCCACCGGTTTTATGGCCTCGATTGGCGCACTGCTGTCGTTCTGGCACTCGAAGAGATGTGCAAGAGCAAGGGCATACCATTTGCGGCTTTGACGCCCCGCGCCAACCCTGGCTTGAAAAAAGTGGTGGATCTTCAAACAAAGAGAGAGAAACAGCAGATTAGGACTAGGGAAATGGGCTACCATCATCAGAGTTACAGGAATGCTGGCCTTAAGCAAGTGGGAAGATATTACTTGCGCTTGAAATAATTATAAACGATTACCGAAGGTGATTTTGTTTGCCGATTGAGAAACTTCACGAAACTATTGCCCGTGTCCATAAGTTTAGTCTAGCGAACGCCAGTACCGTAGCTGATATTGTAACCGGCGGTAAAGTTGAGTTCAAAAAGAGCAGCAAGCGAGGTGCTGAGGAAGCCACTGACGAACAAAAGGCCAGTAATTTCATTAGAGTTTTTTCCCACCCGGTTTGGGCAGTAAGCGCAGCAAACCACTTGGCGTTCCATCCTCAGAGTGTCAAGAGGTTTAATGAGCTACAAGGCTTGGAACGGCAGTTCCATTGGTTGGCAGACACTTTCAAGGTGGGCGCGGCGCATGCATTAAGCCCCTCTCAGGATGCCGGTATTTACGCCCCGTTTAGGCTTGCAGTTACTCACAAGTCAGCTGCAAGAGCAAAGCCCGAGCCGAGGGAAGAGCCATTTGCCTTTGATTTCGACTTGCGAAACTTGGGCAAAAAACGGTTGTTCACCCTAAAGTTCATAGATGTCGGCGATCTCGAAGGCACTAAGGCTACTCTTGAAAAACTTGGCGTAAAGCCTACTGGAATAAAGTCCCGCAAAGACGCTGTGAAAGCAGTCCTCAGGCACGTCGTGCCAATTTTGAGGAAACACGTCACAACTAATCAAGTGAAGTTTTCAGTAAGGCTTCAAAAATTGGATTAGTTTTAACAATTCCAGGTGAAACCAAAATGGACGCAAGCGCTTTCGAAGGATATTACAAGAAAACGCCTGCCGAGAGGCTGGAAATACTTTCAAAACAGGCGCAGCTTACCGACGCAGAGAAATCCAACCTGCAAAAGTCGGGCGCGCTTGAAATCGACGCTGCAAACAGGATGATTGAAAACGTCTACGGCGTCTACCCACTTCCACTTGGCTTGGCCAACAACTTTCTCATAAACGGAAAGGAGTATGTAGTTCCTTTTGCAGTCGAGGAGCCAAGCGTGGTAGCCGCAGCATCGAATGCCGCAAAGCTAGCAAGGCCCGCAGGTGGCTTCACTGCTTCCGCCGACCCCTCGGTTATGATTGGCCAGCTGCAGATACTTGGCTCCAAAGAGCCCGAAAAGGGTCTCAAAGCTATTCTAGGAAAGAAAAAAGAATTAATTGAGGAAATCAACAAGCTCGACCCCTCCTCAATTGTAAAATTCGGCGGGGGGCTCAAAGACATTGAAGGCAGGGTTGCAGAAAGCTCGCGCGGAAAAATGATTATAATGCACGCGCTGGTTGACTGCCGCGATTCAATGGGCGCAAACTCGGTAAACACTATTTTGGAAGCCCTCACGCCAAAAATTCTTGAACTTACTGGCGGAGAGCATCGCTTGCGTATAATCTCCAACCTTGCGGTGCACCGGCTTGCGCGCGCAAAAGCGGTTTGGAAAAAAGAGGCGTTGGAAGAGAGCACGAAAGGAGAGTTCAAGGGAAGCGAAGTAGTAGAGCGCATACTTGACGCGTACGAGTTTGCAGTTGTAGACCAATTCCGATGCTCCACCCACAACAAGGGCATAATGAATGGAATAGACGCGGTTGTGATTGCTTGTGGAAATGACTGGAGGGCAATTGAGGCTGGCGCGCATTCTTACGCCGCCTACAAGCACCCCTACGCCCCACTCACTAAATACTCCAAGAACAAAGATGGTGACTTAGTTGGGGAGATTGAGCTGCCGCTTGCTCTTGGAATGATTGGCGGCGCTGTAAGAAGCCACCCGCTTGCCCCAATTTCGCTCAAAATACTCGGAGTGAAAAACACGCAAGAGCTTTCGCAAGTGATTGCCTGCGTGGGGCTGGCGCAAAACTTGGCTGCCTTGCGCGCGCTTGCCACTACGGGCATAAGTGCAGGGCACATGAAGTTGCATGGCCGTAACATTGCCGTGATGGTTGGCGCTGCAGGCGATGAAATAGATGAAGTTGCCAAGCTTATCTCGCAGGACAAGAAAGTCAACGCCGACAACGCAAAAATGCGCTTGGAAGAACTCAGAAAGAAGAAAAAATGATTTTTGAAAAGAGCTGTAAAAATAAGTAGAGAAAAAATAGGTGCAACAAATGAAGAAATTCATTGACTTGACTATGCCGATTTGGGAGCACACTGCAGTCTATCCTGGCGACCCCAAGCCTGAATTAAGGAAGAATGCCGACTACGAGCAGAACGGCTTTTACGACTCGCATCTTTCAATGGGCTTGCACAATTCCACGCACGTTGACGCTGCAAAGCATTTCGTGCAAGGCGGCGCCTCAATAGACTCTTACCCTCCTGCAAGGTTTGCCTGCCGCGGGTGGGTTGTCAACTGCCTTGGAATGAAGGAGATTGGCAGGGAAGTTTTCCAAAAGCACGAGATCCTCCACGGCGACGCGGTTTTAGTGCACACCGACCACTCCGACCGCGCGCGCTTTAAAGACTATTTCGAAACAAATCCCGTTCTCACCGAAGACGCCGCGCAATATCTTGCAGAAAGGAAGCCCTCGATAGTAGGAATCGATTCTTTTTCAGTAGACAATTCTCCTTACCCAGTGCACAAGACTCTCTTGGCTGCAGACGTTCTCATCATCGAGAATCTGACCAATTTGGCTTCCTTGGCGGGCCAGAAGTTCAAGCTGCTTGCATTCCCGCTAAAAATAGCCGGCGCGGAAGCTTCGCCAGTGCGCGCCTTGGCTGAATTGTACGATGGTTGAGATGAAGCAAAACGCCTCGCAAAAGAAGTTTTCTAAAGGCCAGTTGAAACTAATTGCAGTCGCATCTGCGCCTGTCAAGGCAATCATTTCCGGAGAGCACGGAGTGGTCCACGGAACGCCCGGCATTACATTGACTTTCGAGCCGGCAAACAAAGTAGAGCTGTACGAAGGGAAAGGCGCGCCTTCGCTTCACATTGAAAGCGACCGCGGGAAAGTAGTCCTCGACGCGCAGGGAAAAATAATTGAAGGAGGCGAGTTCGAGGCGGTTTTCGCGCCATTCATTGCCCTTGTGCGAAAGATGATGGAGTGGTTTGGCTTCCAGCCTAACAAAAAACTGGTTGCAAAAATAATTAGCGCAAACGCGCCAAAGGGAATGGGCAACAGCGCAAGCATTGCCGCCGCCTTGGTGGAAGTGCTTTTCCATTCGATGCACCGCACCCACTTGCGCGCCCGCCACCCTGAGCACGACTCTTTCTGGAGCTTGGTTCAAGTTGCCGAGGAAATCGCGCACGGCGGCAGGCCAAGCGGCATAGATGCGATGAGCGTGTGCTACGGGCCTACAAAGCTTTCCAGAGTTGCGCGGGAAGGAAAAATTTCCTGGAACTTTGAGCCCAAGCATTCCATTTCGGCACCTTCGGGAACAAAGTTCCTCTTTGTTGACACGCACACTGGCGGGGAACGCGCAAAAACCGGCGACATGGTAAAGTTATTTGCGCAAAACAGCAAGCTGCTAAAAGAAACTGGGGAAATAAAGAACCTGCTCGAGCTTTCTAAAGAGGACAAGGGAAGGCTCGGCGATTTTTTCAAGGTATTTGAGGAAATTGTTGTAGAGCTTCATCCAAAAGGCGATGCCAAAAAGCTCGGCGCCGCGCTGAGAAAAAACCACTTGCTTCTCTCCAAATTCGGTGTTTCCACAAAAGAAATTGACGAAGTGGTGGAAATAGCAGAGAAGAACGGCGCGTACGGCGCAAAGCTAACCGGCGCAGGCGGAAAAGGCGGCGCTGTAATAATTTTGGCGCCAGAAAACGACGCAAAGATGCGCGCTGCGCTGGAAAAGGCGGGCTACAAGATTTTCGAGGCGCGCGCCTCCCCGCGAGGAACTATTTTGGAGAAGCACTCGATTCTAGAAACGCCTCACGTGAGGCAGATGAGGATGGGATGATTTGAGTATTCCTTCCCGCCAGCCACGGGCCTTTGATTTTTACTTCAAGCCCAGAAATTTCGAGATTGCAAAGGGCTCTCGTTTTTATCGCCGTTTTGGAATGCACCGCGTCAGCGAATTTTTGGCAACTCCCTTCCTCAATTTTTTCGGGTTAAAGATTCCAAACATTTTGTGCAACCCGATTGGCATGACTAAACAGCTGAAGTTTGGGCTTCCCAACCGGGAGCACACTCCTACGTGGGCTAGGAAAAAAGAAACACTGGAGAGAGTGGAAAAAACCACCCGCATGGGAGAAGTGGGGCACGTTGCGCTAGGCATTTTTGGCCTTGCGATAACTCCGCTGGATCCTTTGGCGGGCTTGATTTTTGCTGCAGGCAACGTTTACGTTGCAGGGGTGCATCGTTATAATCGTGCGCGGATATATTCAATTTTGAAAGGTTTTTCAGAGAGAAAACCAAAACAATAGGTGAATTAAATTGACTAAAACCGCCCCCTACATTGCAACCTGCGAATGCACGCCAAACAACGCCCTGGTGAAGTACTGGGGAAAGCGCGACGAGAAGCTCTTTTTGCCAACCAACGGAAGCCTAAGCGTGTGCATGGACGAGCAGCTTGTAACCAATACCACCGTAGTTTTTTCGCCAGAGTTTGAGCAAGACGAGGGATGGCTTGACGGAAAGAAGCTTTCGCAAGATGAACTGTCCAGCGCGACAAAGATTTTCAACTTACTGCGCGCTAAGGCAAAAAAGAACTTGTTTGCACGCTTTGCCTCCAAAAACGATTTTCCAACCGCAGCAGGCTTTGCCTCTTCGGCAAGCGGCATGGCGGCGCTCACCATTGCCGGGGCAGCAGCGCTTGGCCTAAAGCTTTCAGAGCAAGAACTCTCGATAATTGCGCGCCAGGGAAGCGGCAGCGCGTGCCGAAGCGTGCTTGGCGGATTTGTAGAATGGCAGAAGGGAGAGAAAGCCGACGGCAGCGATTCGTTTGCAATGCAAGTTGCCTCTCACAACCATTGGCCGGAGTTTCGCTGCGTGATTGCAATAGTTGCCGAAGAGAAGAAGAAAGTTTCCTCGCGCTCTGGAATGCGGCAGACGCTTGAGACAAGCGCCCTTTTCCAACAGCGCCTCAAGGAAATGCCTTCCAAATTGGAGAATGCCAAGAAGTTCGTCCTCTCAAAGAACTTGCCTGCGTTGCTTGAGCTTGTAATGCGCGACAGCAACTCAATGCACGCCTGCATGCTTGACACTTTCCCGCCCATAACTTACCTCAACGACTCTTCAAGGGAAGTGATTTCAGCAATACAGCATCTCAACGAAGTCAAGGGCGCAGCCATTGCAGGCTATACTTTCGACGCAGGGCCCAACGCGCACGTCTACACTGTTGAAAAGCACGCCGCGGAAGTGAAGAAGTTGCTTGAAGGGCTTGTCGGGGTAAAGCGAACGATTGTTTCAAAAGTTGGAAGCGGGCCAAAGCTCTCAAGCAAGCACCTGCTTTCAGCAAAAGGCGAGCCGCTATGAAATCAATTGTGAAAAAGAAAAAGATAGAAATCCCGTACGGCGGCGCTATGGCTTGGAATGATGATGGAGAACTTGTCGATCCGAATGACTTGGGAACCGACGGATGGCCTAAGATGAAAAAACTGGTAACGGCTTCCGCGCCAGGCAAGATTCTTTGGCTTGGCGGCTACAGCGTTCTTGAAAAAGGCAATGCGAGCTTTGTTTGCGCAGTTGACAAGCGCGTGAAAGCAACGCTAAAACACTCAAAAGGAAAAATCGTTTTGTCTTCCCCACAGTACTCATTTGAAGTTGCCTGTTCTTTCGACAAACAAAAAGGCAAGCTCATTTTAGAGCAGCCAGTTCCTGCCGCAAGATTCGTTGCAAAAGCAGTGGAAGTAGCTCTCTGCTATCTCTCTGCAAAAAAAGTTGCAATCGAGAACTTCTCCCTCTCAACTTTCGGTGACTCGGAGTTTGGGGTTGGCGGTGGGAAGAGCGGCCTGGGCTCAAGCGCAGCTGCCACTGTCGCGTGCGTTGCAGGCGTGCTTGCCTTCCACGGAATAGCACCTCGAGGGAAGAACGAGATTCTGGTGCACAATTTGTCGCAAATTTCCCACTCGCTTGCTCAAGGCAAGGTTGGAAGCGGCTTTGACATTGCGGCTGCGTGCTTTGGCTCTTGCGAGTACTCGCGCTATTCTCCGCAGTTGATTTCCAATTTAGGTGAATCCCCTATCCCAAAGCAAATTGCAGAGCTTGTAGATTCAAAGTGGGATTACTCTATTGAGAAAATTGCGCTTCCCCCAAGCTTGCGCATTGTTTTGGCAAATGTTGTTGCAAGCAGCGCCAGCACAACTGAAATGGTCAAGAAAGTAAGCGAGTGGAAGAAAAATTCTCCAAACGATTATGCCTTGATTGTAAAGTCCCTCAACGATTCCAACAAGGAGGCAATTGCCGCGCTAAAGAAAGGTGAGTTGGAAAAATTCAAGGACAATTTCGAGTCTGGTTGGCAGCTTACAGTTGAGTTGGGATGCGCCAGCGGCGCGCAAATCTGCCCTCCCCTGCTTGGAGAGCTCCTGGCAGAAAGCTCGCGGCATGGTGCGTTTGTTGCAAAGCTTCCCGGCGCAGGCGGTGGCGACAGCGTTGCAGCCATTTGCCTTTCAGAGAAAGAGGAAAAGCAGCTCAAGTCGTTTTGGAAAAGCTATAAGCAAGTGAAACTCGGGATTTTGCCAGTGCAGGCAAGCGCGACTGGAGTTGTTTTGGAGTGATTGCCAATGCAATTTAAAGCCCCGTACCGTAATTGTTGAAGGTTGTTGAAGTTGGCAAAAACACGCGTAAAGGGCGGGAAAGGCGTCAAGCCCGAAAAGGAAAAAGGCGTTCCGTCTTCCGATTCTCCGGGAAGCGAGATAGAGAGGCGCAAGCTAGAGCACGTTGACATTGTGCTAAACCAGAAAGTGGAGGCGCGCTTCAAGTCAACGGGCTTTGAGGAAATAGACTTCGAGCACTGCGCCCTGCCAGAACTCAACTTTGACGAAATAAGCATTTCCACTGACTTTCTAGGAAAGAAATTGGAAGCCCCCCTAATTGTAACAGGAATGACTGGAGGGTTTGGCCAGGCGGAGGAAATCAACCGCGACATTGCAGCAGCCTGCGACAAGGAAGGAATTGTGTTTGGATTGGGAAGCATGCGCGCAATCTACGAGCAGCCCAACCTAGCCAAAACTTATTCAGTGCGCAAGGCGGCAAAAAAAGTTTTCTTGTGCGGCAACATTGGTGGAATACAGTTGAAGAAAATTCCTTTGGAGAAATTGGAGAAAGTGCTGGTTGAAGTTGGCTGCAACGCCCTTTGCGTGCACCTCAACCCCATCCACGAAGCAGTGCAGAAAGACGGCGACTTGGATTGGAAAGGCGTTTTAAAATCAATTGGAGAAGCAGCGCGTTTTCTTAAAATGCCTGTGATTGCAAAGGAAGTTGGAAGCGGGATAAGCGCGGCAGTTGCAAAGCAGCTTGAAGCCGCAGGAGTAAAGGCAATAGACGTAAGCGGCGCAGGCGGAACCTCTTGGGCGGGCGGAGTGGAATCATTCCGAGGCGGCAGGCCAGAAGCGCAAACATTCTGGGACTGGGGAATTCCAACCGCACTTGCAGTACGCGACGTCACCCAAACAGTGCGCGTGCCAGTAATTGCAAGCGGCGGGATACGCAATGGATTGGAAGTTGCAAAAGCGATTAGAATGGGTGCCACTCTTGGCGGCGCTGCAGCGCCCTTCCTAAAGGCGCAGGCTGCAGGCGGCGAGCCTGCAGTACGCGAGCTGATACAAAAGTGGAAGCGCGAAGTTCGCATGGCGTGCTTTGGGACGGGAAGCAAAGACTTGCTTGCCCTCAAGCGTGCGCGGCTGTACAAGTCAGTGTGACGTTTTTTTAGCAAATTGAAAGTTGAGGTGGTTTTATGAAGAAGAAAAGCAAGTCAATGGGTTCAAAATCAATGAGCTCCAAGGCTGAAATGGAAAACTGTGCCTGCGGCTCTGCAGACTGCGCTTCCTGTGGTGGCAACGATTGCGGATGCGGCGGAAGCTGCGGTTCCTGCTCCGGAGGCGGATGCGCTTCAGGTGGAAACAGCAACTGGAGCCTTCTCAAGTACGTAAAGCTCGTAGTCGGCCTAGTGTTGCTTGCAAGCTGGCTTACGCCAGCAATGGTAAGCACGCAGATGGCAGTTGGCCTGTTTGGCTTGTGGATGGTTTTCAAGTCAGCCTTGAAAATGTACTACAAGTACTAAATTCCTTACAAAAAGCGGGTGCGTTTGCACCCTAATCCATTTTTTTCCAACCTAGCCTTGCGCTTGCTAGATTACGAAACTAGATTGGCATGCTTGCCTATTTCTTAAGGCGAGCTGTAAACAATTAGAATTTGGTCGCCGTCGCGCAGCGAATAGTTTTCAAACTGCGTGCTCTGCTTTCCGTTCACAAAAAGCTTCACCGTGCCGCCTGCGCCGTTGCAGTACTCGAAAATGCATTCGTTGTCGAACTTCTTTCCCCATACTTTTGAGAAAAAGTAGCCGAGCGTTAACTTGTCCTGGTTTAGGCGCGGTGCTACATTTTCTATGTGCAGCGTGTTGCCATCTTCGTGCGTGTGCATTGGCGCCGCGCTTTTTCCGCTCACGCCATTGTCAATGTTCTTTCCAATTGTTACTCCAATGCCGCCCGGTATTGCAATGAAGCTGCCTGCTGCAAATATCTTCAACTGCGCGTGCCAGTGAAGTTCGCCGTAAGGAAGCTGCTTTTCCACTTCAACAAACCTCTCGTTGTTTGCTTGAATGTCTATTTTTGAAACAGACGCGCCAGTCACTTGAAGAGGAAAGAAAAGCGACAGCGCTGCGCCTGCCAGCACGCCTGCGACAATCATTGCCAAAAGGAAAGGCGTTCTTGCATTGCCCGGCGGCCTTGTTTTTCCAGCGCTTTTGAGAGCTTTTCGGTTTTTCATTGCACTAGCTTATTGCCTGCGCAAATTAAAGAATCACACTACCCTGCGTTGCCCTTTTAATTGCATATTCCCTCAAATCTAGAATATGGAAGAGCTGGAGCAACTCGTTTGGAAGCACGCGCTAAAAAACAGGGTTGACTACGGGAAGGCGGCAGTTGGCTCAATAGCTGGCAAAGTGATAGCGGAGCAGCCGGAAGCCAAAAGCAAAATGAAGGAACTGATGGCGTTAATTGCAAAAAAGGCTGCCGAGGCAAACAAGCTCTCCGACTCCAAAGCAGCAGATGAAATGTCGAAATACTCTTTTTTTGAAAAAAAGGAGGAAGGCGAGAAAGTGTGGATGCTGCCCGGCTGTGAGAAAGGCAAGGTAGTCACGCGCTTTCTGCCAGAGCCCAACGGCTACCCCCACTTGGGCCACGCAAAGGCAGCGTGGCTTTCGCGCACTTTTGCCGACCAGTGGCAGGGCAAGTGCATTTTACGTTTTGACGATACCAACCCTGAAAAGGAAAACAACGAGTACGAGCAGGCAATCCGCAAGGATTTGGCGTGGCTTGGCCTAAAGTTTGACGCCAACTATTACACCAGCGACTTCATGCCCCAAATCTACTCACTGGCAGAGAAGCTTTTTGCAAAAGGCAAGGGCTACGTTTGCACCTGCGCACAAGAGCAGATTGCCAAAGGTAGGGAAAAAAAGAAGGCGTGCGCGTGCAGAAAGCGCACTGCAAAGGAAAACACTTCCCTTTGGAAGCAGATGCTTTCCAAGGAAGTTAAGGAAGGCCAGGCAGTAGTGCGCTTTTCAGGCGACATGGCTAGCGAAAACTCTGTGATGCGTGATCCCACTCTCTTTCGCATAATCGAAGCACCACACTACCGGCAGGGAAAGAAGTACAGGGTGTGGCCCACCTACGATTTTGCGCAAATAGTTGACTCGCTTACTGGCGTTACTCACGCGCTGCGCAGCAAAGAGTACGAGCTTCGCGACGAACTGTATTACTCTCTTCTCGATGCACTCGAGTTGCGCAAGCCTTTTGTCTACGGCTTTTCGCGCCTCAACATAAAAGGAAGCGTGTTAAGCAAGCGCAGCATCAAGCCTTTAGTTGAAAGCGGAAAACTCTCCGGCTGGGACGACCCTCGTTTGCTTACCTTAGGTGGCGTGCGAAGGAGGGGCTTGCTTCCATCTGCAATCAAGAACTTCGTCCTCTCCTTTGGCTTGAGCAAGGTGGAAAGCGCGCCTTCTACAGAGAAGCTTTTGGTGGAAAACCGAAAGCTACTCGACCCACTTACAGAGAGGCGCTTTTTTGCAGATTCCCCGGTGGAGCTGCAAGTTTCAAAGCACCCAAAAAGCGTTTCGTTTGCAACTGTCCACAACCACCCAACAGACAAGTCAAAGGGAGTGCGCCAAATCAGCGCGCTAGGCGAGTACTACGTTTGCGGCAGCGACGCGCAAGACTTTTCCAAAGACACTCTTTTCCGCCTCAAGGACTTATACAACGTGAAAGTAACAAAGAAAGGCAAGGCCAAGCTTGAGGGAGAGTACGCTGGAACTGACTTGGTTGAAGGGAAGAAAGTGCAGTGGGTTCCAAAACAAGACGCGCTTCCCTGCGTGCTGCAAGTGCCGGGCCAGTTGTTTGACGAAAACGAGAAGCTCTTGGAAGGCAGCTTGGTTGAACGCAAAGGGTATTGCGAAAAATCGTGTGGGGAGTTGAAAGTCGGTGACGTAGTGCAGTTTGAGCGAGTGGGCTTTGCCAGGCTCGACTCAAAGGGCAAGGAGTTAGTTTTTATCTTTAGCTGCTGAAACACTCTTTGCTGTTTGATTGCGTTTTTAATTCATTTGTGTTTGAGGGGTAGATTGAAATGGTTGACGCCAAGGAATTGACTGCAGACAAGCTTTCAAAGGAAGCCAAAGTAGACGGTGCAAAGTGGAACAAGAAGTTCACCCTCGAAGAACTAGAGGAATTTTCAAAAAAGCTTGAAGAACGCGGCTTTAAGGCAATCGTAGTTGACAAGAAAAAAGACGCCTTGGAGCAGCTAAAGAAGATGATTCCCTGGGGCGCGGAAGTAATGAACGGCTCTTCAACTACCCTAAACGAAATTGGCTTCACCGAGCTTCTAAGAAACGGCAACCTAGGCTGGAAGAGCTTGCACGAACCCATTTTGGCAGAAAAGAAGCCTGAAAAGCAGGCGGAACTACGCAGGCGCGCGCTACTAGCAGAGTATTTTGTAACCAGCGTCAACGCCATTGCAGGAAGCGGGGAGTTGGTTGCCTCAGACGCTTCCGGCAGCCGAGTCGGCGCACTGCCTTTTGCAGCCGAACGCGTAATCGTTGTTGCAGGAATGAACAAGATAGTACCCACCTTGCAGGATGCGCTTGCCCGCGACGCCGAATACGCCTATCCGTTGGAGGACGTTCGCGCCAAGAAAGCCTACGGAATGTCAAGCGGGCTCAACAAGACACTTATTTTAGCGCGCGAAATGCAGCCCGGAAGAATAACCGTCATATTGGTTAAGGAAAAGCTTGGCTTCTAATTTGTAAAGGCGTTTTAATGCCTTTTGAAGTACTTTTCGAGCCTGCGGCAGCCATCGGCAACCACCCTCCGAAAAGTAGATCTATTTCGTCTGTTTTTCTTAATTCATGGATAAAAACGCTTTCGTATTGAACGTCGAAGTGCCAGACGATTTGAAGGCAAAAATGGACGCACTTCCGGAAGTAGATTGGAGCAAGGTTGCCGAACTTGATTTTAGGCGCAAATTGCTGGTGTTAGAGTTTGATGCGCAAGTGAAACGCAGCATTGATTTGAAGCCATTTTTAAACAAGGAAGGACGATCTGTCAAAGACTTGTCCGAACTCCAAATGGCGCTTAGGCAGGATGAAAATTGGGGCAAGAACCCAACTCTTCCCGGGCGGATTAGAAACATTAAGAAAGCAAGAATTTAAATTTCTTAGTTTCTTAAAACTCTTAGGTGATCCTAATGGCGTCTAAGAGGGAATACATTCTTCACGTTTCAAGCAACGGAATGGTAACGATTCCTGCTTCAGTAAAAAAGGAGCTTGGAATCACTGCCGACACGCCCTTGAAATTAGAGGTAGTTGGTGAGGATAAGATGAGCTTGACTAAGATGCGGCTGATAGAGGACAGCGTTGCAGCCCAGATTTGGAAAGAGTATCCAATGAAGCTTTCACGCAAACAAATAGTTTCTGACGTTCGCAAGGTGCGTAGGGAGCTTTACGAAAAAGGTGAGCAGCATTCTTGAAGATTTTTCTGGACACTTCCATTCTCCACGCGGTATATCTTCGCCAGTCGCCTAAGGCGATAAATGCATTCTTCAACCCACGCTACCATAAATTTACTAGTACTTATGCATTGAAGGAGCTTAGGAGAGTGCTGATTCGGCGTGGCCTAAATCAGCACAGCGTCAACCACGCTGTTGACGAAATCCGCTCAAAATGCAGCATAATTTCAACGAATTCCCAACATGAAAGTGGCATTGTTCTTGCCGACCGCAGCGATATTCCCATAGTTGCAGGCGCACGCGCTTGCGACGCAGTTCTTGTAACTTTAGACCACAAGCTCCGCATAGATGCCTCAAAATACGTCAAAACAGTCTTTCCAGAAGAATTGTAGCCACCGGCAACCCACGCCTAGTTTTCATTATAAACTCTCTTTCACCCTAAAAGCTGTAGGTGTTTGTTTTTGAATTTCAAGCTCTCCCCTTCTTCGCTTAACTTGCTGGAAAACTGCCCGCGCTGTTTTTGGCTAAAGCTAGTCAAGAAAGTCTCGCGGCCGCGCGGGGCGTTCCCCTCCCTCCCCTCTGGCGTAGATGGAGTTTTGAAAAAGCACTTTGACCATTACATGCGATTGGGCGCGCTTCCGCCGGAGCTGAAGAAAGAGGGGCTTGACTGCAAGCTCTTTGACGACGAGAAGTTGCTTATGATTTGGCGCGCCAACTTCAAGGGGATAACTTGGCAAGACGAGCAAAGCGGAGTGCTCCTGCGCGGCGCAGTAGACAACATTTTGGAAAAAGATGGCAAACTCATCGTACTCGACTTCAAAACAAAGGGCTTTGCAGTAAAAGAAGGCGACGAACACTACTACCAAGACCAACTAAACTGCTACAACCTCCTGCTAAGAAAAAACGGCTACCAAACCGAAGACTACGCATATTTGCTGTACTACGTTCCAGAAAAGATACTGGAAAACGGAGACTTCGTGTTCAACACAAAACTAGTGAAAATGACAGTAAACGTAGAGCACGCGGAGAATTTGTTCAGAAAAGCAGTGGAAGTATTGAATGGAGAAGAACCGAAGAAAGCAGAGAAGTGCGAGTATTGTGGGTGGGGAAATGAAAAAGTGCAATAAAAATGACGAGTGTTTGGCAGAATCTGGCGTTAGACTAGGCGTGGGGTTTGGTTTAATCGCTATGGTTTACGTTGCGTATTATTTGGCAAAAGAGTGGCTGGACAAAAACTTCCTAATCGCTTTTGTAATAGTCGTTGCAGAAACAATTTTCTTAATAGTTGGAATGGCCTTTTTCTATACTGGACTAAAAATATGGGTTTTTCATACTGTTCAACGCTGGAGGAAAAAGGGCGACTTGCGTATAATTTCTGGCATAAGTTTTTCGAGTGGCCGGAGTAGGTTCGATCCCACTATTGCGCGCTGGTGTGGCGAGGTGTAGGTTAGTAAAAACAAATCTATTTCCAGTTACGCGAAGACCGCGCGATAGTCTACCTGTTTTTCTTACGATAATATGTGCGCGCAAACAAAAGTACTATGGCGGAGGGTACTACTAAATCAAACAAAGTTATTACAAGTGGTCTCGAAATGGGTGATAGCTGGCTTATGCCTTCTTGAATTCCGAGTATGATTAGCAGAATTGAAAAGCCCTCGTGTTTTTTAGTTTCATTCGAATAGAACAACAAGACTATAGTGCATAAGATTATTGCAAGACCAAAAAGTAGAAGGCTAAACATTGAGTGTTTTAGGCCGATAACATAAACTGGCATAAATGTTGTCGTGGCGCATATTGGTCCAATGATTACTTGACTAGCTTGGCTAGGTGTATTTGAGGAGAAGACTTTAATTTCTTGGCTAACTGGGGCGTTTGTTACTATGTTTGCGACAAGTTGTGAAGAACCGTTAGCCCGAGTCAAAAATACCCCCTTTATACTCAGAGCGCGACCAGTAACATTCCCTAAAGCATACGGCTCATAGTCTGAAGGGTATTCAAAAATTCCAGTATATTGTAGCCCATCCCCCCAATTATCGATGCCGTTTGAAGTTGGAGGTTGACTAATTATCCTGGCATCAAAAGGAAATGCTAAATCTCCGAAATCAGTAGGAATAGTTACTTCGATTATCGGTATGTGAACTGCCTTTTTTATTTTTCCAGTCGATAGAAAATTTACATCTATGGTATTGATTGTGGACTTGTTCAAGTCAAAACAAAATGGGTTTTCAGACGAGTATCCATATGTTGACTTGCTAAGTTTTTTGTTTATTTGAACTATGTCATTAGGTAGAATAACCGCTCGATTTTCTGATAGTGCATAGCTTTGTTCAACTCCGTTCAAATAGGTTTTGAGATTCCATATAGTACTCGGTTGTTCTGAAACAAAATCTATACAGAAGTAAGGGCTCGGAGGGGTAAGAATCTTTAGGGTTCTTGAAACTTTGTAAATATCCCCCGCTATGGTAAGTTTATCACTGAAATAGGAATTAACTGATTTACATGTATCATCTATTGTTAAAGTTCCAGAATTTTGTGCGCCAGTAGCGTTCAAAAAGAGTACGAGCACAAATAATGCCACGTATTTTAATTTCATTTTTTGCCCTCAGAGTTCTCTAGGTTAGGGGCTTCCTTCGGCTTGATTTCTAATGGTATCTCTTGAACCTTAGGGACTGGTTTTGCTCGAAGACCAGTCCTAGAAAATTCGAAGCTATATTTGGTGACCACTAGTAATATTATCACGAAGAAACCAAGTCCAAAAAAAGTTAAGTATCCTAATTCAGGGCGATAAATTGGCAGAACTAAACCCCATAGCATAAGGGCTAACGCGACGATGAGGTCAAAAACGACTACACTTTCTTCAAAAGAAAAATTTAACCCCAAAAACCCACCCGTAAATTCATATTGCCTATTTTTCTCTTACTGCGCCATATGTTTTGAACGGTTTATCCGTCCTTGCATTTTGTTTCATATTACAAAGCATTCCTTGTTAATGCACTAAGCTGAGAAATCCCACGCCTTGAGGCGCGGGCACTTTAACCTATTATTTTAGTTTGCACACGAATTTAAGCATAGCTGGGCTATTATGATTTGATGACCTTCTCTAAAAATGAAGCCAAGCTTCAAGTACAAAAACTGGTTGAGAAATTTAATCAAATCAAGGCCAGCGGCCGCGTTAAAGGCTATAATGAAGAGAACACGAAAAAAGACTTGATTACACCCCTATTTCGCGCTTTAGGGTGGGATGTTGAAAACAACGAGGCTTCGGATGAGGTAACTAATGAAGATCGCATTTCCAAAGGAAGAGTCGACTATGCCTTTAGGATTAACAGCATTCCGAAATTCTTTCTTGAAGCAAAGGCAGCCAACAAGGGCTTGGATGAAATAAAAGACGCCCAACAGGCAATCAATTATGCCTGGCACAAGGGGACTACTTGGGCAGTCTTAACCGACTTTCAAACTCTAGTGGCCTATAATTCTGAAGTAAAGGGAAAGACTTTAGCCGATGCCCAATTCATTCGGCTATCTTGTGAACAGTTTATTGAGAATTTTGAAAAGCTATGGTGGCTTTCTAAAGAAGCGTTTCAGGCGGGTTTACTTGACAAGGAAGCTACGGGCTTAGGGAAAAAGCTTCGAAAAATAAAAGTAGACGAACAACTCTTGCAGGAGTTAATGCACTATCGTGAAGTGCTTTCAAAGAATATTATAAAAAATAATTCAAGTAAAAACTTGTCCGAAAGTGATATTGACGAGTCAGTTCAGCGTATTATTGACCGACTAATTTTCATTAGGACGACTGAAGACCGGCAAGTAGAACCTTCAACGTTATTGCCAAAGTTGAGAGAATTCGAAGAAGGAAAGAAAATCAAGCTTACTGTTGCTCTCAAAGAGATTTACCTGCAGTTTGACAAAACTTACAACAGCAAGTTGTTCACCTTTAATCCGATGGATCTGGGCCAAAGACACTTGTGCGAAACTCTAGAGATTGACGAAGAAGTTTTAGCCGAAGTTATTCGCGGGCTATACCAAAGTCGAGATGGGCAAACTCACTATGACTTTTCGCTAATTGATGCGGACATTTTGGGCAACATTTACGAGCAATATTTGAGTCACATACTCAGTCGAACCGCAAAACGAGCTAAGGTCGAAAGCAAGGAAGCTCACAGAAAAGAACAAGGAATCTACTATACGCCCACGTACATTGTCAATTACATAGTTAAGAACACGCTTGGTGAGTTACTCAAGAAAAAGAAACCAAATGAAGTTGAGAAACTCAAAGTTCTAGATATGGCGTGTGGGTCAGGCTCCTTTTTGTTGAAAGCTTTCGACACTATTGATGAATACTACAAGAAGCGTGACAAAGACTATGCGCAAACAAAACTAGATATTGAAAGCGAAGCAGCCAAAATTACTAGAAAAATTACTATTCTTAAGAACAATATTTATGGCGTAGATCTTGATCCAAAAGCAGTGGAAATAGCGCAGCTGAATCTGTTGTTAAAAGCAGCCGAAACCAAGCACAGACTACCCGATCTACGTGAAAACATCAAATGTGGTAACTCCCTAATAGACAAAAATCTTTCCGAAGATACTCGTGCGTTTGATTGGGATACTGAATTTAAAGAAATTATGGCAGGTGGCGGATTTGACGTAATAATTGGTAATCCACCTTACATTAAAGTACAAAATATTGACGAACAACAAAGAAAATATTTTGTAAAACATAAAAATGCTTCTGGAAAGTTTGACGTTTATTTGTTATTCCTCGAAAAAAGCTTTCAACTCGTAAAGGAAGGTGGAATAATTGGATTCATTACACCTAGCAATTATCTAAAAGCGCAATATGGAAAAAATATTCGCAGTCTTCTTTCCAAAAAGGTTACAATCAAAGCTTTCATTGATTTTGGCGATCTTAAGGTCTTTTCAGATGCTACAACTTATCCAAGTATCATCATATTTGAGAAGTCCAAGCCAGACTCGCAGCATAAGTTAAGATATGTTAAGGTCAAATCGCTAGAGTCACAAGCAATAGCCGAATTAGCAAATGCGTTAACGAGAGACTTATCGCTGGAATTTATAGAATCATATGGCGTTATGCAATCTAGTTTGTCAGAAAATAACTGGAGTTTAACAAATCAAAAATCTTCAGAAATCTTAGAAAAAATAAAACATAAGGGCAATCTAACTCTAGGTGAGCTTTCTGAAAGAATCTTCACAGGCGTACAAACGAGCGCAGATAAAGAATACGTTATAAGGTCTAACGACTCTCGTTTTTCAAAGATTGATAAGGCTCTACTTAGGCCATACTTGTTTGGAAAAGATGTTAGGCGGTGGGTGACTAATTTTAGAAACACTTTTCTTATTTATCCCCACGAGAAGCATTTAGGTAAAACAATCGCAATATCTCCTGATGAGATGAAAAGTAAATATTCAAAGACTTGGTCTTACTTAAATCAACCTGAGATAAAAAGAAAACTTCAGGCTAGGACCTATTTGATGGACGATATCGTTTCTGGTAGTAGAGAACAGTGGTATGAGGTGTGGTGTCAGCGTGATCCAGGTTGGTTTTCTGCACCTAAAATACTAACTCCTGCCCTGTCAGACAAATCCAATTTTGTCTTCGATGATGGGGGACACTTTTTTGTTTCCGGCAGTGCAGGTGTTTATGGAATAATGCTTAAACCCGAATACGCTCGAACGGGTTTTTACAGATTTCTCCTTGCTTTATTGAACTCTAATCTAATCGACTTCTTTATCAGAAGCATAAGTCCAATGTTTTCTGGAGGTTATTACAAATACAATACTCAATATCTAGCGCCTATTCCGGTAGTTATCCCGACCGAAACACTTGTGAATAAATTATCCGGGTTATCCGAAAAACTTGAAAAGATAACTATTGAAATTCAGACGGAGTCAAAAAACCAAACAGACCTTACACTTAAGCTTAAACAACGAGCAAAGGAGTTACAAGCAGAATTAGATAACACTATTTATGACATATATGGTTTGACTGCCGAAGAACGTCAACTTGTTGAAGACTCGATTCGTGGATAATTATGTCAAAACCTTCCTCTTCGATTCAGCCTCTTCTGAAGCTTCTTTCTAGTGACGCGCATTTGTTTGCGGAGTGTCCTTCTTGCAGTGAGAGTTTTTCGCTTTCGCAATCTTCGTTATTCTATGGCGAGGATTTTTCGCCTGCTGCACTGGAGTTCATTACGGCAAAAAACACTGAAATTACTGACGCAAAAGCAAAACTACAAAAAATGATTGAAAAAGCGACGGTTGGCGCTGCCAAGAAGTCAACTGAAGTCAATTTTGGCAAGGTTTTGGAGAAAGTTGCGCCTGCCTTGGAAGGATTTCCTTTCAATAAGACTGATTGTCGGCCTATTTTCGAGCCAATTGATTACCTGGTTTTCAAGGGCTGGAGTGAAAACTCGAAAGTCGAAGAACTTTGTTTTGTTGACATTAAGACTGGCGACGCGCGCTTGAGTCCACGACAAGTGCAAATAAAGCAAGTAATTGAGCAAGGAAAAGTTGAGTTGCAGGTGTACTAAAAAATGGCAGAACAAGTACTAGAATTTCTTAAAGAGCAGAGGCATATTTTCGGCTCTTGCCCGCATTGCCAGGAGATATTTCGTTTAAACGACGTGCGCGTGTCTTACAAGACTGCCTACAAGCCTGATTGGATGGATGAGTTGGACAAGCAAATTAAGCTAGGGGAAGAGAAGTTGGAGCTTTTTGAGCAAAACGCCAAGGAGATGCGTGAAAAGGCGATTGCCAGGGAGAAGGCAAGGCGTTGGCCGAAGATTCTCAACGCCGCTGTTCCGTTGTTTGCCAAGCGCAAGATATTCCCTCAAGACGTGAAGACGCTATTTGACCCAATTGACTTCGTTGTTTTTGATGGGATGAACCAGGAAAGCAACGTCAAGCGAGTGCTGCTTTTAGACAATGCGGCTAAAACAAGCAGGGAAAAGGCGCTTCACGAAAGCATTCAAAACGCAATTGAAACAAGCGCGATTACTTGGAAGACAATTCAAATTGGCAAGGAAGGAAAAATAGCGGTTGATTGCTGAGAAATGCTGTTCAGTTGTTTGTTAGCCACCGGCAGCCACCGGCAACCACGTCTCCTAATGCTTAAAAGCTGTTTTTTTGTTAATGGTTAGTATGTTGCGGGAGAGACAGCGGGTTTTGTTGTATGCCTTGGGTGCGCTAGCTGCTAGCGGCAAGCGCGCGACAAAGACTTTTTTGGACAAGCTGCTTTTTCTTACGCTGAAGGAAACTGATTTGGCAAAGTCAGTAAAGTTTTACAACTTCTACCCTTACCAGTATGGCCCTTATTCAAAAAACTTTGATTACGAACTTGCCGACTTGCAAAGCAGGGGACTTGTTAAGCAAAACTTGGCTGTTTCAGAGGAAGGCTTGAAGTTAGCTGATAGGCTGCCGAAAGCAGCACAAAATGCTTTTTTGGAAGTTGAAAAGCGGTTTGCAAATAGTAAGAGCGCAGTTGAGTACGTTTACGCAAACTATCCTCAATACACGGTGTTGAGTAGGCTTGTCGAGCACAGCGAGCAACCAAGCCAACCGGGTTTGTTTTCAATTGGCTATGAAGGAAAGGACGTTGATTCGTTCCTTGATTGCTTGGTGCAGAATTCGATTGAAGTGGTTGCGGACGTGCGCAAAAATCCTTTCAGCATGAACTACGCTTTCACCAAGTCGAAGCTCGTCAGTTCACTCAAGTCAGTTGGAATAGGCTACGTTCATTTCCCTGAATTGGGAATTCCCGGAGAATACAGGAAAAACTTGGAGTTGCAACAGGATTACGATGAATTGTTTGCGTTTTACAAGCGGGAAATACTGCCTTCTGGAAAGGAAAGAACAAGGGAATTAGCTGACTTGGTTTCAAGGCAAAGGGTTGCCTTGCTTTGTTTTGAGTCTGACAAGAACTGCTGCCACCGGGGAGTTTTAGCAAAGGCTTTGGAGGAGCTTTCCGGAAAGGAGGTAGTTCACCTATGAAAGAAAAATTACTTGTTTTGGCCAAGGCAACTCCTGAAATAAGCAGTAACTTGGAAAACTATTCAAATTGGCAAGGAAGGCAAGATCCAAAGTTAGCCCATGCCCGCAATGCTTGTTTTCGTCAAAAGACGAAGTAGGTGGCTTGAATAGAGTCTGTTTACGCCAATTGCAGTCCTTACTTCTCTAAAAACGAACGAATATTAACTACGGTGACCCTACTTTTTACCGGGAATCCCGGTAAAAATTGAGGTAGCATGAGAATACATTTGCCTAACAGCGCTTTTGTAGGAAATATTGACCCTTTTTTAGCGTCAATTAGCACGGATGATTCTACTCGACTCGATGTTACGCTAAACCCAAATTGGGTGGCAGTTCACCCAATCGTACTATCGATGACTGCAGCACTAGCAAGTCGGGTGAAAAGTAACAATGGAACAATCACTTGTAATGCGGTTTCTCCGAGGTCGAAAGGCTATTTGGTAAGAATGGGGTTGTTCGACATTCTTGGCTTAGATGGGGGCAAACCTATTCAAAAACACGAGCCGGCGGGAAGATTTATACCGTTGACTAACGTAAGAGATTCGTTAACCCTTAAAAAATTTATCGAGGATTTATCTCCTTTGCTCCATCAATCTGAACGTCCAAACCAAGCAGAGGCCATAAAATATGTAGTGAGCGAATTGCTCCGAAATGTCATAGAGCATGCCGAGTCTCCCCTTGGTGGATTTGTTTGTGCCCAATTTTTCAAAAAAAGTAACCGCGTGGCAATTGGTGTTGCTGATACGGGTGTTGGGGTAAAAAAAACCATTAATTTTGCTTACTCTGCGGAAACTGATTCAGATGCAATTAGGCTCGCGCTTACTCCTGGCGTAACGGGTACTACTACAAAACCTGGTGGAACTGAAACAAACGCAGGTGCAGGGCTTTTTTTCATTAAATCTATTGCTAAAATAAATAAGGATTATTTCCTGTTTTACAGTGGAAACGCTGCATACAAACTTCTTAAGACTCCAGTTAAAGAAAAGGTTAGGCTGTATGCAGATCCCCTCAAAGATAAAAATTCAATGAAAACTAGTTTGCCAAACTGGCAAGGTACTGCGGTTGGAGTGGACATTTCTGTAGATGAAAATCAGGATTTTTCCGAATTGCTTGGGCTTATTCGCCAAGTATATCGTTTAGATGCTGAGGACAAGAGAAGATTCAAGAGGGCGAAATTCATATGAAAGAAGAGATAATAATTAAAATGTCAAAGGAAGTCGGGTCGTTTGCCGAAGATAAGGATAAGGCCAAGGAAATACGGCTGAGGATAGTTGAACCAGCACTTGATTCAGGTAAACACGTAATATTGGACTTTGGGAATGTTGAAGCGGCTACTCAATCTTTCATTCACGCTTTGATTAGCGAAACGATCAGAAAGCATACTATCGATGTTCTTGATCATTTGTCTTTCAAGGATTGCACTTCTTCAGTAAAAGGCGTTATTGAAATAGTCATAGATTATATGCAAACTCCGAATAAGGCATCAGAAAACGGCAATAAATCGTGATTAGATTTGCTATTGCAAAAAGCCCGTAACTCAGCAACCTATTTTCTTTTTTCCAAAATGTTTTTTATCGTCCACTTCAAGTCCGAATCCATATCTGGAACGTTTCCCAAAGCCCACCGCAAATAGTCCTCCGGGACATCCGAAAGCAGTTTCCCGTAGTGCTTTCCGAAACCCATTTTCCTAACCTCAGCCGGTGCACTGATGTACTTATTGAGCGCGTCTAGGCTGTCCTCACCGCCATTTTTAAGGTACGAATCAATTCCTGCGCCCAACACTTTAGCAGTAACTAATGCGTCAGGAAGGGCCCGGTGAGTGTTCTTGCCAGCCAAGTCAACGTTTAGTTTCAGCCAATACCGCAAAACCTGGTTTTTGTGGGCTGGAGCATCCGGCCAAACGTGCCTGCCTAACCGGTAAGTGCACAGCCAAGGCTGCTCTGCAAAAACTGGCAAAAACGAGCGGTCAAATTCAGCGTTGTGCGCCACAATCGCCGAAACACCGCCCGCCAAGCCTAACAAGTGTTCGTTAATTGATTCCAAGCTAGGGCTTGCCGCCACGTCGTCGTCAGTCAAGTGGTGAATGGCAGACGCTTCAGGCGGAATGGGAATGCCAGGGTTGATGGTTGTTTCCCAAGTCTTCTCAATCTTGCCGTTCCTGAGCAATACTGCCCCAATGTCTACGACTCGATCAATTTTAGGGTCTAGCCCGGTTGTCTCGGTGTCAATTACCAAAAATGCTTCGTCAAGTAAACTCGTTTAACTCACTTCCTTCTATTTCTCCTTCAAATATTGCTCTGCAATGCTTTTCCAAAGCATTTCGTCACTTTCTTTTTCCATCAATTGCTTGAGCAATAGCTCGGGGTCTTTCTTCCAAGCAAGAACGACGTTGGCGTGCCGTTCGAAAGTCGCAAACGCAGTGGCGCGCGGCTGGGCGGCGTCAAGCTCGGTTTCAACCGTTCCAAGGTTGATTTTCTTTCTCAAGCCAATGAAGGCAATCTCCACCTTGATGTTTTCTAGGGGGATGTTGTTTATTGCCGCGTAGGCGCGCTTGTAGACTTCAAGCTGGCGGCGGTGCTCCGAGTCTTTTGCAGTGTCTTTGTCTGTCTTCCAGTCAAGCAGCAAGTAGTTGAGGTTGTTGCGGAATACTGCGTCTATCTTGCCTTTGAATTTAATGTCGAAGCCTGTTGGCATTAGGCGTGCGAGGGGGAGTTCGACGCCTATTTCAGTCCCGACTACATCAGGGTATTCGGTTTTGACTTGCGTCAGCGTATCCTTGATTCCTTGCTCGAATGGCTGCACATCGGCTTCAACGGTGTAGCGCTCGCCTTTAATGATTTTTTCTGCGAGCGCGTGCACTTTCGAGCCGAGAATCATTGCGGGTGAGGATTCCTTGATGCCTAGGATGCGGTCGGTGAAGTACTCGTAGGGTGAGGTGCGCAGGCTTGAGTAAGACAAGTGGTTGAGCTTGTCGAAGTGGTTTTTGACAAAGTCAATGAGCCAAGGCTGTTTTTCTGCAAGCAGTTCTTGCGCACTGGCAGTGTTGCCGGCAAGGAATAGCCCGTAGGCTTTTTTCGCGCGCTCGGCGTAGTCGGTGTGCTCGATTTCTTGCGGGTCTATTTCCTTGCGTTCAATGAATTCATTGAGGTAATCGTCTATGTCTGTTGCTAGCAGGATGAGGCGGTTTTTGGCGCGCGTGAGGGCTACAAAGTCGATGCGAAGCGCTTCCTCCTCTAGTTCTTCTTTGGCGTTGATTCCCTTGTTTTGCAGGATTGCTTCCACTACATTGTCTTGGTAGTCTGTCTTGCCCAGTGGTTTTGAGGGCAGGTAGATGACTGCTTCGTAGTCGAGGCCCTTGGCTTTGTGTACTGTTGTGAGCGTGAGTTTCTGGCGTTTGCCGCTTTCGTCGGAAAGCAAGTCAGAGGAGTTGAGGAAGGCGGTCACATTGTCTAGGTTCGGGTTTTCTATTACGCGCAGGGCTTCGCTGAAAGCTTTCTCGACGGTCATGGCTGCAAGCAAGTAGTCTTTTCCATAAGTTACTGAAATTGGGAAGACTACTTCCCGAAAGACTTTGCTTACTTCCTCGACGTTTTTGGCAGCCTCCCGCAACTGCTTAAAGCCAGGGCTTTTGTCGCATACTTGCTGTAGGCTGAAAGTTTTTGACGCGGCGAGCTCGAAAGCTTCTTTGAGAGAGAGGGGAAAGAAGGGCGTGAACATTGCCGCCTTCAAGTCGTTTACATCGTCGCTGAAAAAGCCTTTAAGGAAGCGGATTGCGTGTTCTTTTGCCTCGCCAGAGCCCCCAAAGAAAGTGGAGGAATGTGGTATTCCCTGAGCTTTTAGTTCCTTTGAAGCGCGCATTATCTGGCTGTTTGAGCGCGCAATAATTGCCACTTCCAGGCCTTGTTCAAGAAGTTGCTTGGCCAGCTGGCAGGCGGCTGGGTAGAGCTTGTCTTTCTCCACTTGGTAGGCTTCTGGTTTCTGCGAGGCCGGTGCATCTGGGTTTGCCAGGGCTTGCAGCTCAGACTCGTATTCTGAACGGTTTTTGGTTTTTGAGAGAAAGAAGCGCTTGGCGTAGTCGAGTATTTCGTTAGTGGAGCGGTAGTTGCCTCCGAGTATGAATTTGTCGGAGTTGCTGAACTTGCCGAAGTTTAGGATGGAGCCGCCTTGGAAGCCAAAGATAGCCTGTTTTTTGTCGCCGACAACGAAAAAGGTTTCCCCCGATTTTAAGGCAATGTTTGCCTCCAAGTCGTTTACGTCCTGCAACTCATCCACCAGAACGTGCTTGAAGCGCTTGCACTTTGGGAGTGCAAGAAACTTCAAAAGCATGTCCGCATAGTCAATTCCCTTGCCTTTCTTTGCCTTCTCGTAATTGTGGTAGATGCCGAGGAAATATTCGGCAAACTTGTCCAGCTCGGCCTTGGTATTTTTGTCAGTTTCAGTAAGTAGCGCCTGCACTTGCCCTAGGCTTATCTTTTCGGGCGTAATGCCAAAGCTCTTGAGGTAGCTAATGTGCCCTTCCATTGAAGGGACGATGTCGGACAGGAGGTAGCCGTCAGAGTAGGTGAACACTTCTTTCTCTTTTAGGTAGCGGAAAATGCAGTAGCGCAAGAGGTTGGAGGAAACTATGTTGTCTTCGCCAATTGCATCAAGCGCGTAGGCGTGGAAAGTGAAGATATTCAAGTCCGCCCAATCAACTTTCAAACCCGCTTCCTTTACCAGCTTGAGAATGCGCTCTTCCATTTCATTGCGTGCCTTGTCGGTGAAAGTAAGGCAGAGGATGTCTTGTGGTTTCACCCCGCTTTCGAGCAGCTTCAAGTACTTGTGGGCAAGCAGAGTAGTCTTGCCAGTGCCGGGGTTGGCGGTTACAAGCACATTGCCCGTGCTTTCAAGCACGCGTTTTTTCTCTTGGTTTAGTTCTTGCATGCGATATTCTCCTTACATACAACTTAAGGGCAGCAGCAAGAATAAAAAGTGCAAAACAATGGTTGAGGGCAACTATTTTGGGAAAGGCGATTGCCAGGGAAAAGGCATTTGCACGAAAGCATCCGAACTGCTTTTGAGTCAAAAGCAATAACTTGGAAGACGATTCAAATTGGCAAGGAAGGAAAGATTCAGTAGCGCTTAGCAGCAATTTTATACTCCTGGGCTGAAAGTATTGTAAGCCCTTTTCTGAACCTGTGAAGCCACGTGCGGGAGGCCTAGGAAAAGGCGTTTTACTTATTTTTTCGGTGAGTTGCCGGGTGCATCTACCGAGCTTGCTTGGACTATTTCGGTAGTAGTTGTTTTGTCCAGTTGTGGAAGCGTTGGGTTTGCTTGATTATTTGGCGGGCCTGGGTTTCGCTGGGCTCGTCCGGCTCATATTCGATCAAGGTTTTCAGTTCGATGATGTCGAGGAATTGCCTGGCTTTTTCTTGCACTTCGCCATTGGTGATTTTCTTTAGCAGGCTTGCGGCGTCCTCGTGCCTCTGGCCGGCAGACGTTCGCCAAGAAAGTAAGTTGTAAGCGCGTCGCACGATGAAATGGCGCAGTGCACTGCAGCAAGGCTCGCGCCATTCCAGTTCTCCTCCATTTCAGCGGTTTCCATTGCCTGATAGAAAGAGCCTGCCTTGTGGAAGTAACTGGCGTACTTGTGCTTGTCTATTTTCTTAACCTGTAGTTCCTTCAAGGCTATTCACCGTCGTAAACAACTATGCCTTCCTTGCTTATGTTATGCATTAAGGCAGAGTCCTTTTTTTCCTTTGCCTCTTGGCGGGTATATGTCACTGGAGTCAAGGGGTTGCCTAGAACTTCAAGCAAGCGGAAGGAAACGTCTAGGACCTTCTTGCGAATTTCATCCTTCTGCTTGGCGTGGCGTACGATAACCAGCAAGTCTATGTCGCTGTTTGGCCTTTCTTGTCCTCGAGCAACCGAGCCAAACAACACTATCTTGTCAACTTTGCCCTTCAAGCCTATTTCTTTGTCAAGTTCTTGTGCAATGAGCGCCGGAATCATGCGTTCTGCGCTGGATAGCGGCATAAGCCACTTGACGAGTATGTGCTGCAAGTTAGCCGACCAAACTATCGCAGAACCCGCTCGAATTGTCTTAACCATGCCGTTTTCAAGTAGTTTTTTGAGCGCCTTGTTGGTTTGGGATTGGGAAACTCGTGCTTTAAGTGCAAGCGCGCGGCCAGTATAGTTTACTCCGGGCACGCCCAGCAGTGTTTCAATAACCTTGGCCTGCGAGCGGCTGCCTGCAACTTCCGATAAAACATTATGAAACCGCATTTGATGCACCAATACTGCTTTTCTATAGCATTTAGTAATCAAACACATATATTCTTTATCAAATGTGTGTTTGATTTATAATATACTTGTATAAGTAGCCTCACCTTCACTTTGTCATTTACTTTAATATTTTAATAAATAATAAAGCTTTTATACTGTCGCTTTGTTAACTTGTTATGCATAGCGATCTTCCTTCGTTGTTGGATGCGGCGTCGGGCTTGAATTCTGGCCTTTTTTCTTTCCCTCGCCTGTCGATACTGGCCAGCTTGTATGTTTTAGGGCCGGACGGGGCGTTGTACCGTGACTTGAAGGCTTCAATTGGCTTGTCGGACGGCGTGTTGATTTTCAACCTCCGCGCGCTAGAGAAAACCGGTTATGTAAAGAAAAGTGAAGTAGCTTTAGAAAAAAAGAAAATGGACTTGTACTGGATTACGCAAGATGGAAGAAAGGAATTTGAAAAAGTAAGGGAGTGGCTAGAGGAGTTCACTAAAATTACGAGGTTGGTAAAATGAGCGAAAGATTTGAAAAAGTACTGGCTTGCTTTAAGGAAATGGATTTTCATCCCAAGCTAAGCGAGTTTGAAGACCGGCTGAGAATGCAAAAGCTAGTGTTTTTGCTGCAAAAAGTGGGCGTGGACTGTGGCTTCAAGTTTGCCTTGAACGCGCGAGGGCCGTATTCGATTGGTTTAGCTGACCAGTTTTTCACGCATAAGCAGGAGCTTGCAAAACTTGACGCTGGTTGCAAGCTCTCTTCCACAGAAAAAAAGGAAGTTGCAGAGGTAAAGAAAATTTTTGGGCTTAAGGCAGCTCATTTGGAAGCGGGAACAACCTATCTGTACCTTACTGACGAGGAAAAATTAGAGCCGTATGAAGCATTCAAGCGCGTGAAAAAACTAAAGCCCTTCATTTCAGACGGGGATTTGGCAGTTGGCGTGTCGAAGGCAAAGGAGCTTACGTTCAAACCCACTGAAGAAGATCTAAAGTGGCTTAGAGAGGAAAACAAGTTGTGGGATAGACTTAGCGGCGATGGGTTGAAGGATTGGTGAGTTTTTGCAGAATCCTGCAGTGGCAAAAGGCGAAGTATGGGTTGTCCATTTTTCCGACGGGGAAGGACACGAGCAAGAAGGTGCTCGACCAGCAGTCATAATGGGTGATTCGCCGCATTTTCAAATGGCAGCAGTAATTCCAGCTACTTCTCAAAAAACTTCTACTCGTTTTCCATTCACTTACAGCGTAAATTCGAGTAAACTGAACGGGCTTGAAGTGGATAGTGTTTTTCTTGTTCCACAAATACGTTCAGTGAGCAAAACTAGGTTATTGCGCAAAATGGGTGTTTTAGAAGACAAGGATTTGAAACAACTCGATTCACTGGTTAGAGACTTGCTTAAGTTGGATGCAGGTAGCTCCTCGCAACCTATTTAAACTTATTTCGTTCTTATTGTGTTACTTTCACTTGTTTTTGTATACGCTGGATTGGTGAAAGCGTTTAAGCCTATGATTAATTGAGGTGTTGTGAATGGCAAAGAGTTACGTCAAGTTTCAAGTTCCCGACGAAGTGAAGAGAAAGACGCTTGAAATGCTCGAGCTTGCAAAAAGCGCGGGCGTTCTAAGGAAGGGAACAAACGAAGTTACAAAGGCAGTCGAGCGAAGCGACGCCAAGCTGGTAGTCATTGCCGAAGACATTGACCCTGAAGAGATTGTAATGCACTTGCCGATTTTGTGTGCTGAAAAGAACATTCCCTATACTTTCGTGCCCGACAAGATGGGCTTGGGCAAGGCAGCAGGCCTTACAGTGCCGTCAGCTGCAATAGCAGTTAGTAAGGCGGGCGCGGGCGAAGAGGCATTGCGAAGCATTCTAACTAAGATACGGGAGTTGCAACCCTCTGCTCCAAAGAAAGAGGCGCCTGTAAAGAAGGAAGCGCCAAAGAAGGCGGCTGCTCCTGCAAAGGCGGAAGTAAAGAAGCCTGAAGCTGTAAAGGCAGAGGAAAAGAAGCCTGAAGCTGCAAAGGAAGAAGTAAAGGCGTAAGTTTGAATTTGTGATTGTGATACACGATGGCTGGAAAAAAGAAGATAATTGGCAAAAAAGAACAGGAAGCTGCTGCAGCGCCTAGGCCTGAAGAGAAGAAGTCGTTTGCACCACCCTCTTACGGAATGGGTTTTCGCGCGCAGGTAGTTGAAATTGTCACTCGAACAGGCGTTTTTGGGGAAGTTAAGCAAATCATGTGCAAGATCCTTGACGGCAGGGATGCTGGCCGAGTGATTCGAAGGAACGTGAAAGGCCCGATTAGGATGGGTGACACGCTTATCTTGCTTGAAACAGAGCGGGAAGCAAAGCCAATCAAGACTAAGTAAAAACGGTGTTAAAAATGGCTGAATGTACTTTTTGCGGAAGCGAATACCCTGCTGGAACGGGCTTTACTTCCTTTAACAGGATGGGCAAGGCAAGCCATTTTTGCTCTAGGAAGTGCCGCCGCTCTCTTGAGATGAAGCGCGTTGCAAGGAAGCTCAAGTGGACTGCTAAGTCACAGCTTTGAAAAGTTTCTGTTTAATGGTAATACTAATGGCCCTCGATGAACTGGTTTTTAAGCAATTGGAAGAAAAATGGGCTAAGGACTGGGAACAAAACAAAATCTATCACTTCAATCCCAAGTCAAACAAGCCCGTCTACTCGATAGACTCGCCTCCTCCTTTTACAAGCGGCGCGCTGCACATGGGGCACATGCTCTCTTACTCCTACTTTGATTTCGCGGCGCGCTACAAGCGCATGCAGGGCTTCAACGTCTTCTACCCGCAAGGGTGGGACTGCCAGGGCTTTCCAACTGAAGTGAAAGTCGAAAAGAAGTTCGGCAGGCTGCCTAGGACAGAGTTCAAGAAACGGTGCATAGAGTTCACGCTGCAAAACATTGAGGCAATGAAAAAACAGATGATCCAGATGGGCTTTTCGCCCGACTGGAAGTACGAGTACAGGACAATGGACCCCGACTACCACAGGCGGGTGCAGTACTCGCTTCTAAAAATGTATGAGAAAGGCTTGGTTTACCGAAAGCTCCACCCGGTGCTGTTTTGCACCAACTGCCAGAGTGCCATTGCCAAGGCAGAGACTGAGGAAGTGGAGCACGAATCCTTCCTAAACACGCTTAAATTCACTGTAGAACAGACGGGTGAGCCTCTCTTGATTGCAACAACTAGGCCGGAGCTTCTCCACGCCTGCGTTGCAGTCTTCATTCATCCAGAGGACAAGCGCGCAAAGGAACTGACTGGCAAGCACGCTAAAACGCCTATTTACGGAAAAATTGTTCCAATTATTTTTGATAGCGACGTTGACAAGGAGTTTGGAACTGGGGTTGTAATGGTTTGCAGCTTTGGGGACAAAGACGACGTCAAGTGGATTTACCGCCACAAGCTGCCTACAATTGAGGCCTGGTCTGCGTACGGAAAAATACAGAACGCCGGCCCGGGCTTGGATGGGCTCTCCATTAATGTAATGAGGGAGAAAATAATCCAAGACTTGCAGGATGCAAAGCTGTTGCTTAAGCAGGAGAAGCTCAAGCGCGTAATAAAGACGCACGACAGGTGTGGAAAGCCAGTGGACTTTCTTGCAACCAACCAGTGGTTCATCAAAGTAAAGGAATCGAGTGAAAAAATTATTGAAGCTGCAAAGAAAATGGAGTGGATTCCAGGCTTTTCAGTGCAGTACCTCATTGACTGGGCGCAGTTCATCGACTTTGACTGGGTGATTTCCCGCCAGAGAGTGTACGGAACGCCGCTGCCTTTCTACTACTGCGAGGAGTGCGGGGAAGTATACGTTCCTTCTGTAAAGCAGCTTCCGGTCGACCCCTCTAAAGAGAGTTTCTCAAAATCCGAGTGCAAGTGCGGCGGCGACATTGTAGGCGAGCAGAGCACTGCAGACTGCTGGATTGACTCTAGTATTTCACCGCTTGTAATTGCGGGCTGGCCTGACGGCGACAGCAACTTGTTTGAGCAGGTGTATCCGGCTTCTTTGCGGCCGCAGGGCTTGGAAATCATCCGCACTTGGGCGTATTACACTATTGCGCGCTGCCTTGCTCTAACCGGCCAGCCGCCTTTCAAGCAAGTTTTGATAAACGGAAGCGTGCTGGGCACCGATGGAAAGAAGATGAGCAAGTCGGCCGGCAACTTCGAGGATCCAGACGCGCTTTTGAAGAAATATTCCGTTGACGCGTTGCGCCAGTGGGCGGCGCTAAGCGGCGCTTTTGCCCGCGACCGGCCGTTTTCCTACAAGGACGTTGAGCGCAGCCAATCGTTTCTCAACAAGGTGTGGAATGCCGCTAAATTCACGCAAAAAGCGTGCGAAGGATACGACAAGGAAACTGTTTACGAAGACGTTGCAATGCATTTGAGGATGCCTGACAAGTGGGTGTTAAGCAAGCTCAATGCGCTTGTAAAGGATTCTGTCAAGTGGATGGACTCTTACGATTATTACGCGGCAATTAGTGCAATTCACTTCTTTTTCTGGCACGAGTTCTGTGACTATTACTTGGAGGAAGTGAAGTACCGGGTGTATGATGACAAGGACGGCAAGCAAAAAGCTACTGCAGAGAGCAGGCGGGCTGCGCAGTTTGTGCTCCACGAGGCAATGTTGACTACGCTGAAGCTTCTAGCTCCTTTTGCGGTTTTCGTCCCTGAGGAGATTTTTTCGCAGTTGTTCGCCCACAAGGGGGGCAGTTTGCACTCGCAGGCTTGGCCGGTGGCTTCGGAAGAGTATATAAACCAGGGGATGGAAAATAATGTTGCAAGCCTTCATTTTGTCCTATCTGAAGCTAGGAAGTTCAAGGCTTCGCGTGGCTTGGCTTTAAACGAAAAGATTTCTGCAGCCAAGATAACCGCGCCTGAAAGCGAATTGCCTAATTTCAAGTTGTTCGACGAGGAACTGAGGCAAGTAGCCAAGATAGAGCAGTTTACGCTTGAAAGCGGGGAAAAGCTTGCAGTTGAGTTTGTAATCTAGGTGCTTTAATGGCAAGAATGCATTCGCGAAGGAAGGGAGAAAGCGGCTCTGTACGCCCGCCCTCAAAGTCTGCCCCGCCTTGGGTGGAAGCGACTAAGGAAGAGGCAATTGCACTGATTGAAAAATACTGCAAGGAAGACAAGACGCCTGCACAAATAGGCGAGCTGTTGAGAGATGCGCACGGAATCCCTTCTTTCAAGGCGCTTGCTGGAAAAACGATTACGCAGGTGCTCGAGCAGCTCAAAATCGGGCCCAAGTACCCGTCTGATTTGCTTTCGCTTATCAAAAAGGCAGTCAAGCTTAGAACTCATTTGGCTATACGCAAGAAGGACACTCTGAACAAGGCAATGCTTGTCAGGACCGAGTCCAAGATAAGGCGGCTTGTAAAATACTACCGTGGTTACAAGCTTGCGCAAGACTGGAAGTACGACCCCGAAAAGGCGGCCTTGCTGGTTAAGTAAAACTTTTAACAAGAGTGATTGAAATGGCTGGCGCACCGAAAAAAGTAGTTGACACGTGGAAGACCAAGAGCTGGTATACGGTAGTTGCACCTAACTTCCTCAACAACATTGAGTGCGCTGAAGTACCCGCGCAGGACGAGGCTTCGCTGATGAACCGCGTAATACAACTCCCATTAAAGGAAATCACCCGTGATTTGAGCCACGTTTACACTTCAATCAAGCTAAGGATCACTAAAATCGAGGGCAAGAAGGCGTTTGCCAAGTTCATTGGCCACACTGTTGCCAGGGAATACCTGCGGACGCTTGCCCGAAGGGGCCGAACGCCAATTGATTACGTCATGTGGCTTACCTCGCAGGATGGGATTGCTTTCAAGGCAAAGCTTGTAATCATTGCAAATGGGAAGTGCAGCGTTTCGCAGAAAAAGGCGTTGCGCGCAACTGCCGCCAAGCTACTCAAAAACAAGGCCGCCTCAATGGACCTAGGCGATTTCATCAGGGCAGTTCTTTTCAACAAGATTTCAATGGAGTTGTTTGACCAGCTACAGCCAATCTTCCCGATTGCGCGAGTGGAAGTTTGGAGGACCGAGCTAAAGGAAGTGTTCGACGTTTCCGAAGTAATGGCGCTTGAAAAGAGCGACTACCAGAAGGAAATGGACGCGGAAGCGGCTGCAGAGAGGGAGGCTAAAGGCGAGCCGCAAAGCGAGCCGGCGCCTGCAACTGCCTAAATTCTTTGGTGATTGTGGCAAATACGG
>Ga0209515_10001730_pt1 | contig 35504 bp, 36 predicted proteins | sample Subgroupgradi54m_FD_187454 | JGI IMG/M metagenome (GOLD analysis project Ga0209515, IMG submission 187454) | Subsurface groundwater microbial communities from S. Glens Falls, New York, USA - GMW60B uncontaminated upgradient, 5.4 m (SPAdes)... ... | reverse complement strand
CAAGGAGAAGGTGTCGAGGGTGCCCTGGAGCGACAACCTGGAGCCTTCCGACGACTTCGAGAAGCCTTCCGACGACTTCGAGAAGGTTGTCGGCAGCCGGGCCGGAATTGTTGAGCGGCCCGGGGGTGGGTCCGGGCGGGTGAGACGGCGCGGGGAAGACGGCGTGGGTGAGGCGGCGTGGGTGAGGCGGCCCCGGGCCGGGTGCTCAGACCCCGCGGTCGCCGACGGCCCGGGCACCGGCCCACATGGCCGCCACGGGGGCCGGCCGGCCGGTGAACTGCGAGAACGACCGGGCGGCCTGGTGCACCAGCATCCCCAGCCCATTGGCGGCCTGGGCACCCCGGGCGCGGGCGGCCGCCAGCAGCGGCGTCTCCGGGGGCTGGTACACGGTCTCGACCACGTAGTGGCCGGGGCCCAGCCGGGCCGGGTCGAAGGGCGGCTCCTCCCCGGCCATCCCGACGGGGGTCGCGTTCACGACCAGCCCGGCCTCGCCCACCAGGCGGTCCGCTTCGGCGAGATCGACGCCGGTGGCGCCCGGAGCCAGGCGGGCCGCGCCGGCCGCGGCCTCGAGCCGTCGGGCCGCGACGGTGATCTCGGCCCCGGCCCGCCCGAGCGCGAGCACGATCGCCCGGGCCGCGCCGCCCGCCCCGAGCACGATGCAACGACAGCCGTCCGGGTCGAAGCCGTCCTCAAGGAGGGCGTCGACGAACCCCGGGCCGTCGGTGGAGTCGCCGAGCAGCGCGCCATCGGCGCGCGGCACGACCGTGTTGACGGCCCCCAGCGCGGCCGCGTCGGCGCTCAGCTCGTCGCACGCCGCCGCAGCCGCGGCCTTGTGCGGCATGGTCACGTTGAGGCCCGCGAGCCCGAGCGTGGACACGGCCCGCACCGCGTCGCCGCCGCGGCCGGGCGGCACGGCGAACGCCACGTACACCCAGTCCAGGCCCAGCTCGGCATAGGCCGCGTTGTGGATGGCCGGCGACAGCGAGTGTGCCACCGGGTCGCCGATCACGGCGGCGACGCGCGTGGCCCCGCTGAGGACCGCGCGCGGCGCGCTCGCCGAGCGAGGGCTCATCGGTTCAGGGCTCATCGGATCAGGCCCTTCTCGCGCGCGACGGCCACGTTGCGCAGGTGCTCCGCGTACGTGACCGCGAACGCGTGCTTGCCGCTCTTGTCGATGAGCACGTAGAAGCGGTACGGCACGTTTGCCGGCGCGAGCGCGGCCCGCAGCGACGCGCCCGACACCGTCGAGATCGGCGTCGGCGGCAGGCCGATCACCTTGTACGTGTTGTACGGCGAGTTGATCAGCTTGTCGGTGTTGGTGACCGGGCCCGGTGTACCGCGCGCGTAGACGAGGGTCGAGTCGATCTGCAGCGGCATCCCGTCGCGGACGCGGTTGACGACTACCGCGGCCACGAGCGGCCGGTCCTGGTCGAGCTTCACCTCCGTCTGGATCAGCGACGCGACGATCACCGCCTGGTACGGGGTCATGCCGACCGCGCGCGCGTTGGTGAGCCCGGAAGCGGTGGACCGCTCGTCGAAGCGGACGACCATCCGTCGGAGCAGGCTCTCCTCCGTGTCGTGCCGGCCGACCGGGTAGGTCGAGGGCGCGAGCAGACCTTCGAGCGAGCCGACCGTCGGCGGTTCGTAGGCAGAGCGGATCGCGCCCGACCGGGCCAGCGCGAGGAAGCGGGCCCCATCCATCCGCGGAAGCTTCCCGACCCGCTCGGCGACCTGGCCGACGGTCGTGCCCGGAAATACCACCAGCGCCACGTCGGCGCCGGGGCCTCGTTCGAGAGCGCGCGCGGCGTCGCGCACACCGAGGTTGCGGTGGAGCTCGTACCGGCCGGCCCGGAAGGGGCCCGCGCCGGTCAGCCGCGAGTAGAGCTGGAAGGCCAGCGAGGAGCCGATCACCCCCGAGGTCTCCAGCCGGTCGGCGATCTGCGATACGCCCCACCCGGGCTTCAGCTCCACGCCCACCGCGGACCCCGAGCTCCCGGGCGGATCGATCTCGTACCAGAGCCAGGCGCACGCGACCACGAACAGCAGCACGAGGACGGCCAGGACCGCGACGACGAGCCGGCGGCGACGGCGCCGACGCGAAGCCTCCGGCGCGGGCGAGGGCTCGTGCACAGTCGGGCCGTTGCCGGGAACGCTCATCGCGGTGCCTCGAGGTACGACTGCAGCATCACGGCCGCGGCGACCTTGTCGACGATCCGACGCCGCGCCGCGCGCCGCATCCCGGCCTCGACGAGGCTGCGCTCCGCGATCACGGTGGTGAGCCGTTCGTCGAAGGTCTCGACCGCGACCCCGTCGCCGGCCGCGGCCCTGAGCTCCTCGACCTCCTCGAGCACCGCCCGGGCCGCGGGCCCGACGCCACCCGAGAGCGACAGCGGGAGGCCGACGACGATGCGGTCCGCCTCCGCCGCCCGAGCCGCCTCGAGGACCACCCGATGGTCGTGCTCGCGCGAGTCGGACCGCTCGATCACCGCGTGAGGGCTGGCCGTCACGCCCGACGGGTCGGAGAGCGCGAGGCCGATGCGACGGGCGCCGAGGTCGACCCCGAGGATGCGGCTCACCCGGCCGCGGCGACGGCTCGCGCCGCCTCCCGACGGGCCACGGTGACGGCCTCGTCGACGGCGTCGACGTTCTTCCCGCCGCCCTGGGCCAGCTCGACGTTCTTCGACGTGCGCCCGCCGAGGAGCTCGGCCGCCGGGCCGGCGATCTCCGCCGCCGAGACCCCCTTCGCCACGAGGTCGGCGCTCACGGCCACCGCGACCCCCGACTTCTTTCCGCCGGGTCCGATGCCGAGCACGGCGGCCACACCCGAGCCCAGCGTGTCGCGCGTCGCGGCCGCGAGATGGCGGAGCGCGTCGGGCGCGAGCCCGTCCCGCCGCACGGCCACCACCCCGCCGGACGCGTCGGCCGCGAGCTCGGCCGCGTCGGCGGTCGCCCGGCCCGAGCGCTGCGCGACCAGCTCGTCGTTGAGGCCCTTGACCTCGGCCAGCAACCGCTCCACCCGATCGGGGATCTCGGCCGGCGCGACCTTGAGTAGCTCGGCGGTGCGGCGGAGCTGCTGCTCCTCGTCGTGGATGCGGGCCAGCGCCGCGTCGCCGGTGACCGCCTCGATGCGGCGGAGGTTGGAGCCGATCGAGCCCTCGCTGATGATCTTGACGGGGCCGATGAAGCCGAGCGCGTGCACGTGCGTGCCGCCGCACAGCTCGACCGAGTGCTCGCCCGCTTCGAGGACGCGCACGATGTCGCCGTACTTGTCGCCGAAGAACGCGATCGCGCCGAGGCTCTCCGCGTGCTCCTTCGTGGTCTCGTAGTGGCGCACCGGCGCATCGGTGATGATCTCCGCGTTGGCCAGCGCCTCGACCCGGGTCAGCTCGTCCGGGGTGACCGCCTCGAAGTGGCTGAAGTCGAAGCGGAGCCGATCGGGAGCGACGAGCGATCCGGCCTGCTTCACGTGCTGGCCCAGCACCTCGCGCAGCGCCCAGTGGAGGACGTGCGTGGCCGTGTGGTTGCGCCGGATGCGATCGCGGCGCTCGACGTCGATCTGCGCGACGACCTCGTGGCCGGTGGCGATCTCGCCCTCTTCCACCTCGCCGCGGTGGAGCACGAGCGTGCCCGGGAGGCCGAAGCGCGTGTCGAGCACCCGCAGCCGGTTACCCGGCTCGACCGATGTGATCACCCCGGTGTCACCGACCTGGCCGCCGGCCTCTGCGTAGAACGGGGTCCGGTCGAGCACGACATCGACCGTCGCACCGGGCCCGGCCCTCTCGACGGGCTCGCCGTCGCGAACGAGCGCCAGCACGGTGGCCTTCGTCGCGTGCTCCTGACGTCCGGTGAACTCGGTCGGCCCGGCCGCGTCAACCAGCTCGCGATACCGCTCGAGCGGCGCCTGCTCGCGACCGCCCGCCTGTTGCGCCTCCTGGCCACGGCGTCGCTGCTCCTCCATGCGGGCCGCGAAGCCCTCGAGGTCGACGGCGCGGCCCCGCTCGCCCGCGATCTCACGGGTGAGGTCGATCGGGAACCCGAGCGTATCGTGCAGGTAGAACGCGTCCTCGCCCTGCACGTCACCCTGCGCGAGCAGGTCGTCGAGCAGGGCGACGCCGCGGGCCAGCGTCGTGCGGAAGCGCTCCTCCTCGCGCCCGACCACCGCGACGATCGTGTCGCGCTGCTTCACCAGGTCGGGGTAGGCGTCGCCCATCACCGCGACCGTGGCGTCGACCAGCGTGGGCGTCACCGCCTGATCCACGCCGAGCAGGTAGGCGTGGCGCACGGCTCGCCGGATGATGCGCCGGAGCACGTAGCCCCGCTCCTCGTTCGATGGCACGATGCCGTCGGCCACGATGAACGACATCGTGCGGCCGTGCTCGGCGAGGATGCGCAACGCGACGTCGCGCTCCCCGGCCTTGCCGTGCGCGTAGCGCACACCGGTGACCTCCTCGGCCGCCCCGATGAGGGGCCGGAACACATCGATCTCCCAGATCGAGTCGACCCCCTGGAGCACCGCGAGCGTGCGCTCGAGCCCGGCCCCGGTGTCGACGCTCGGCTTCGGCAACGGAGCCAGCGAGCCGTCGGGCCGGGCGTCGAACTGCATGAACACCAGGTTCCAGAACTCGAGGTAGCGGTCCTCGCTCCCGTGGGCGGGGCCGCCCCCGGCGCCCAGCGACGCCCCGAGGTCGAGGAAGATCTCCGAGCTCGGCCCGCACGGCCCGGTCTCGGCCATGCGCCAGAAGTTGGCGTCGCCCATGCGCTGGATCCTTCCGGCCGCCAGGCCCACGACGTCGCGCCAGATGGACTCGGCCTCATCGTCCGACTCGTGGACGGTGACCCAGAGGTGCTCGGGATCGACGCCGAGGACCCCGGTGACCAGCTCCCACGCCCACGGGATCGCCTCGGCCTTGAAGTAGTCGCCGAAGCTGAAGTTGCCCAGCATCTCGAAGAAGCTGAAGTGGCGGTTGGTGCGGCCGATGTCGTCGAGGTCGTTGTGCTTCCCCCCGGCCCGGACGCACTTCTGCACCGAAACGGCCCGCCGGTAGGGCGGTGTCTCGTCGCCCACGAAGTACGGCTTGAAGGGCACCATGCCGGCCACGGTGAACAGGAGCGACGGGTCGACCGGCACCACGCTGGCCGACGGCACGAGCGTGTGGCCCCGCTCGGCGAAGAAGTCGAGGAAGGCGCGGCGTAGCTCGGTTGCGGTGGTCGGCGGCACGACGCCGAGGGTACCGCGCGGCTCAGAGGGCCCGGCGTTCGCTCAGGCGCGGTGGTGGACCTGCGGAGCCCCGAGCCCGGCCCGGAGCTCGGCCTCCCGCTCGTGCATGGCCGCTCGACCCTCGGCCACCGCGGCCTGCAGGTCGCGACCCGCCTCGAGCAGCGAGCGGTTGACACGGTCGGCCACCTCTCGCGGTGTGTAGCGCGCGATCGCTCGGCGTACGGACCGCGTCACGTACCACGACGATCCGAGCCCGGCGCCGAAGCCGACGACGAGCCAGGTGAGCCGCTTCAGCACTTCCGCAACCCTCCGTCTAGCGTCCGTTGCCCTGGCGTCCGTTGCCCTGGCGTCCGTTGCGGATCCGGCGCACCGCCTGCCGCGTGCCGGATCCGAGCGCGAGCGCCTTCACGACCGGGCCCGACACGGTCCGGTACGCGACGCGCGACGCCGAGTCGAGCGTCGCGACCGTCGCCTCCGCCGTCTCGAGCAGAGCCTCCATCCGGGACGCGTCGTCAGCCGCGCCGGCGGCCACCTCGCGCAGCTCCGAGACCGTTGCCAGCGCCTCGCCGCGCAGCTCGTCGAGCGTGCGTCGAACTGCGCGCAACGCGCGCGCGAGCGAGGCCAGCACCACCAGCAGGCCGCCGACGAGCACGGCCACGGCGACGGCCACGGTGGCGGCCGCCCAGTCACTCGCGCTCATCTGCCTCCTCTGCTCCCGCCCTCGCCCGGCCGGGCCTCCGCCGCTTGTCAGCCCGCTCCTCGGCTTGCTCCTCGGCCACCACCCACTCCGGCCGATCGGGCCGGTCGGGCGGGGCGGTGTCGGCTCCGTGGCCGGTCGGTCGGTAGTACCGCGTCCCCGCCGCCTCCGGAGGCCTGTGCTCCTGGGCCACCCAGCCGGCCGACGAGTCGTGAGGATAGACGTAGCCCTCGCCGTGCCCAAGCCGGCGCGCCCCCGGGTAGCTGGCATCTCGAAGCGGCGCCGGCACGGCCCCCGCCGGCCGCTCCTGCACGTCGGCCACGGCGGCGGCGAGCGCGGCGTAGACGCTGTTCGACTTCGGGGCACGCGCCAGGTGGATCACCGCGTGGGCCAGGTTGAGCCGGGCTTCGGGCAGGCCGACGAACTCCACCGCCCGGGCCGCGGCGTCGGCGACCAGCAGTGCCTGTGGATCGGCGAGCCCGACGTCCTCGGAGGCGAGGATCACGAGACGGCGGGCGATGAGGCGGGCGTCCTCCCCCGCCTCGAGCATCCGCGCTAGCCAGTAGAGCCCGGCGTCGGCATCGGAGCCGCGGATCGACTTGATGAAGGCCGAGAGCACGTCGTAGTGCTCGTCGTCGCCGTAGCGGACGGCCCGCAGCGCGAGCGCGGCCTCGGCGTCGCCCAGGGTGACGGTGTCGCGCTCCGCCTCGGCGGTGAGGCCGCCCGCGACCTCGAGGGAGGTGAGCGCGTGCCGGGCGTCGCCCTCCGCCCGGTCGACGAGGTAGGTGAGCGCGTCGGCATCGACGGAGAGCCCCTCGGCGCCGAGCCCCCGCTCCCGATCGGCCAACGCGTGCTCGAGCAGGGCGCGCAGGTCGGCGGGCGAGAGCGGCTCGAGCCGGAACAGCGTGGAGCGCGAGAGAAGCGGCGCGGTGAGCGAGAAGAACGGGTTCTCGGTGGTGGCGCCGACGAGCACGAGGAGGCCCTCCTCGACGTGCGGGAGCAGCGCGTCCTGCTGCGTGCGGTTGAACCGGTGGACCTCGTCGAGGAAGAGGATCGTGCCCCGGCCGTGCTCGCCGAGCCGGGCCCGGGCCCGCTCCACCACCTCGCGCACGTCCTTGACCCCGGCCGCCACCGCCGAGAGCGGCTCGAACGCCTTCGCGGTCGCGCCCGCGATGAGCCGGGCGATGGTCGTCTTGCCGGTCCCGGGCGGTCCCCAGAGGATCACCGAGGAGAGCCGGTCGGACTCGATCAGGGTGCGGAGCGGACGGCCGGGGCCGAGCAGCGCGGCCTGGCCCACGACCTCGTCGAGCGACCGGGGCCGGAGCCGGGCCGCGAGCGGTGCCCGCGACCGGAGCCGCTGCTCGACCGCGCTCGCGAAGAGGTCGTCGGCCACGCTCGGACCCTACCCGCGGTCGTCAGCGAGGCCGCTTCGGAGGTGCGAGGACCGACAGGCCGAGCTCGCGGAGCTGGGCCGGGTCGAGCGCGCTCGGCGCCCCCGTCAGCGGGTCGCTCCCCGATTGCGTCTTCGGGAAGGCGATCACCTCGCGGATGTTCTCCTCACCGGCGAGCAGCGCCGCGAGCCGGTCGACGCCGAACGCGAACCCGGCGTGGGGTGGCGCGCCGTAGCGGAACGCGTCGAGGAGGAAGCCGAAGCGCGCCCGGGCGAGCTCGGGCGTGATGCCGAGCAGCGAGAACACGAGCTGCTGCACATCGGGACGGTGGATCCGGACGCTTCCCGAGCCGAGCTCCCAACCATTGAGCACGAGGTCGTAGGCCTGCGAGCGCACCCGGAGCAGCTCCTCGCCCGAGGCCGATGCGAGGAGGTGGAGATCGTCGGGGTGGGGCATCGTGAACGGGTGGTGTGCGGGGATCGGGCGACCGTCGCCGTCCATCCCCTCGAACAGCGGGAAGTCGACCACCCAGAGCAAGCGGAGACCGCCGTCGGCGACCGGTGGGCGGCCGAGCTCGAGCCGCAGCGTGCCCAGCACCGCCCGCGTGACCGGCGGCTCTCCCGCCACGATCAGGAGGAGATCGCCCGGCCCCGCGCCCAGCGCCGCCACCACGCCGCGCTGCTCGCCCTCGGAGAGGAACTTCGCGACCGGCGACTCGGCCGCGCCATCGGACGCGACGCGCATCCACACCAGCCCGGCCGCGCCGAGCTCCTTCGCCCGCTCGGTGAGGGCGTCGAGGCGCGAGCGGGGCGCGTCCCCCTCTCCCGCGACGCACAGGCCCCGGACCGAGGGCGCCCGGAACGCGCGGAAGCCGGTGCCGGCGAAGACCGCGCCCAGATCGACCAGCTCCATCCCGAACCGCACGTCAGGCTTGTCGGAGCCGTACCGGTCCATCGCCTCGAGCCAGCTCATCCGCTCGAACGCGGGCGCGGGCTCCCCGGTGACTGCCTCCACCGCGACCGAGACCGCCTCGGTGACCACCGCCATCACGTCGTCGGCACCCGCGAAGCTCATCTCCGCGTCGTACTGCATGAACTCGAACTGGCGGTCGGCGCGGAGATCCTCGTCCCGCAGGCAGCGGGCGATCTGGAAGTAGCGGTCGACGCCGCCCACCATCAGGAGCTGCTTGAACAGCTGTGGGCTCTGCGGGAGCGCGTAGAAGCGGCCGGGCTGGAGCCGCGACGGCACGACGAAGTCGCGCGCGCCCTCGGGAGTGGACGCGACGAGCGCGGGCGTCTCGATCTCGACGAAGCCCTGCACCTCCATCGACCGGCGGAGCGCGCCGTTCACGGTTGCCCGGAGGCGGAGGTTGCGCTGGAGCGACGGCCGGCGCAGGTCGAGGTAGCGATAGCGGAGGCGCAGCACCTCGTCGGCGTCGGTCCGGTCGTCGAGCGGGAAGGGCGGCGGCTCGGCCTCGGCCAGCACCTCGAGCCGCGACGCCGCCACCTCGACCTCGCCGGTGGCGAGCTCGGCGTTGACGGTGCCCTCGGGCCGGTGCCGCACGGCGCCCTCGACCAGCACCACGTACTCGGAACGCACGCGGTGGGCCTCCTCGCCGCCCGGCTGTTCGGGGTCGACGACCACCTGGACCACGCCGTGGGCGTCGCGCAGGTCGAGGAAGACCACGCCGCCGTGGTCGCGATGGCTCGCCACCCAGCCGCACAGCGTCACGGTGCTGCCGGTGTCGCTCGCGCGCAGAGAGCCCGCGTAGCGGGTGCGCATCATGACGAGCGCTCGCGGAGCCAGGCCGCGAGCGCGGGCCGAGGCACCTCGATCTGCTCGCCCGACGCCAGGTTCTTGACCGCCACCGCACCGCGTGTGGCCTCGTCGGGGCCGAGCATCACACCGAACCGCGCGCGGGAGCGATCGGCCATCTTCCACTGGGCCTTCACCGAGCGGTCGCCATACGCGCGGTCGGCAGCGAGACCGTCCTCGCGTAGCTCGTGGACGAGGAGCAGCGCCTCGCTCCCGCCGCACGCGTCGACGACGAACGCGTCGAGGAGGGGGGCGTCGAGGACGCCCGGCCGCGCCCTCTCCCCGGGCGACGCGGCCTCCTCGGTCGGGGCGGCACGCTCGGCGTCGAGAGCGATCAGCATCCGCTCGATCCCGATCCCGAAGCCGATCCCCGGCGTGGGCGGGCCGCCCATCTCCTCGGCCAGGCGGTCGTAACGGCCTCCCCCACCGATGGCGTTCTGCGCCGAGTCGAGCGCGTCGCTCACGAACTCGAACGTGGTGCGCGTGTAGTAGTCGAAGCCACGGACGAGACGCGGGGCGATCTCGAACGCGATCCCCAGGGCGTCCAGTCCGGCCTGCACCTGCTCGAAGTGCTCACGCGACGCGGACGACAGGTGCTCGGTGAGCTGCGGCGCCCGCTCGACCACGTCGAGCCAGTCCTCGCGCTTCGAGTCGAGGACGCGCAGCGGACTCGCCTCCACTCGCTCGACGAACTCGGCTCCGAGCTCCCGGCCGTGGTCGAGGAGGTACTCGCGCAACACGCTGACGTACGCCGGACGACTGGTCTCGTCGCCCATCGAGTTGACGAGGAGCGAGACCCGGCCGAGGCCCAGCTCCCGGTAGAAGCCGTGCGCGAGCGCGATGAGCTCGACGTCGACGTCGGGGTCGTCCACCCCGAGCACCTCCGCGCCGAGCTGCCAGTGCTGGCGGTAGCGGCCCTTCTGGGGCCGCTCGTAGCGGAAATGAGGAGCGACGTACCACACCTTCCACGGAGGCGTGGGGCGATGCTGGACGAAAGCCCGTACGACGGGGGCGGTCCCGTCGGGCCGCAGCGCCAGGGCGCGGCCGCCCCGGTCGACGAGCTCGTACATCTCCTTGCGGACGAGGTCGGTGGCCTCGCCGATCCGACGGAACACCTCGACGTGCTCGAACACCGGCGTGACGGCGAGCCCGTAGCCGAAGCGCGCTGCCCGCGTCGCGAACGTGGCCACGACCCGCGCCCAACGCGCCGAGTCGGGCGGGAGCACGTCGTGGGTACCGACCGGGGCCCGGTACGCATCCGCGCGATCGACTGGCGCGGGGTCGGGCGGCATGCCCGGATGCTACGCGGTCGCGCGGGATCCGCCCGGGCCATCCACCCCGTCGAGGTCGCCTATCCGATTCCGGCCGGGTTGATGATCTCGGCCCAGGTGGCCACGCCCCACTGCGACGACACCGGGTCGAGGAACTTGGGCGGCTCGAGGTACTTGAGGCGCTGGTCGTACGTGTAGACCTTCGCGTACCCACTCACTGTCGTACTGCCGGAGAAGGTCCCGACCGGGCCGCGGTACTTCTGCGCGATGGCGCCGTTGATGGTCAGGTTGCCGAGCGAGCTCCCTACGCCCGGGTTCTGGACCCGGAACGAGTGCTGCACCGAGAGGATGGCCGCGTTCACGATCGGATTGGTCAGAGAGCCCGCGAGGTTGCAGCTGCTCGAGGTACCGCTGGTGCACTTCACCGGGTGGTAGATCTCCACCTGGTTGTTGGCAACGAGTCCGAGCAGGTCCTTCCCGGTGACGATGGAGCTGTTGTAGCTGACGTTGCCCTGGACGTCGATGTTGTTCTCGGCCGCGATCGTGAGCTGGCCCTTCAACGTGCCCTGGACGAAGGCGTCGCCGTTGCGACAGCCATACGACGTGATGTCGTTGGTGATCGGCAGGGCGAGGGGGGGGTTGGGGGTCCCGAAGGGCAGGCCGGTCGCGGGGTTGTTGCAGCCGGAGGTGAAGTTGGGGTCGCTGCTGGTCGACGGTACGTTCTGCACGTAGATCACGCCGTCCACCGGCATCGCGCCGGTGACCGGGCCGGTGCTGGACGCCGGGCAGCCGTTGTTGGTCTGCCGGCTGAACTTGCTGTCGACGGTCATCTGGCCGTTCGAGAGGAGCGTGATCTTGGTCGGACCGGTGTAGAGGCAACCGCCGAAGTTCCCGTTGCTCAACGGGGCCGTCTCCGCCTTGATCGACGAGTTGCTCGGTGGCACGGTGAGCGGCGAGAGCAGCTTCGGGTCGCCGGCGTTGGCGAAGGCGGGCGAGCTCGTCGGGCAGCCGTCACGCCAGCGCTGGGCGGGGTTGGGGGGGTTCGTCCAGCTCGACGACGTGTTGCCGTTGAATTTGGGAGTCCCGCAGAGGAGGAGCGCGTCGTTCGTGTGGAGCGGGCCGTTGATCGTGTCGCGGGAGAAGAACGTGATCGGCACGCACTGGTTCGAACCCTCGGGCCGCCCGTCGTACCAGTGCTTCGAACAATTGGCCTGGGCCCACGCCGACGTCTGGCTCGACCAGGCGTTGGGGTAGAGCGCGGGGTCGAGGGTCTCGAAGTCGGTGAAGTACAGGTAGTCGATGAAGCTCCGGCGCCGCAGGGTGGCCTGCACCGTGCGCCGGGCCTTGCCGACAGCGCCCGACGCCGAGAGCTTGATGGTGCCGTCGACCGCGAGCGTCGAGGGGTCGGAGGTGTAGCGGAACTTCGAGATGGTGGCGGCGCCCGGCACCGACACCCAGCCCGCGAACGCGCCGTTGCCGTCGGTCGGCGGGTTGGAGACCGAGTACTGCCAGTAGTTGCCGTTGGCGTTGAGGCGGAAGATGTAGTCGTCGATGCCGGCCTCGGCGGCCGACAGGGCCGCGTTCCAGTCCTGGTCCCGTCGCGACACGTTTTGCGAGCCGACGCCGTAGGCCACCGTGGCCACCGTCAGGGTCAGCAGCGCCAGGGTCCCGAGCAACACACCGATGAGGGCGAAGCCCTCCTCGTCCCGCCGGCCGCGTACGAGTTTCCGGATCATCCCGACACCGCCTGGTAGTCGACGTTGGGCAACCGCACCTGGTTGATCACGGTCGTGGGCGCGACCTGGTAGGAGGTCGCCTTCTTGATCGAGAGCGTGATGCGGACCGAGTAGATCGCGAGCGCGGACGGGGTCGGCGACCCGTCGGTCAGCCCGCCTGCCGGCACAGTGATCTCGGTGCCGTTCACGTCGAAGTAGCGGAAGATGGGCGTGCTCGCGGGATTGGCCACGAAGCGGCCCACGAAGCGCGACACCGGCTGGGTGGTGTTGTAAGCGCAGACGGGCGCGCACGAGCCCGGGTCGGGTGTCCAGAGCTGCTCGATGAGCTGGGCGTTCGCGTCGACGGAGATGTCGAGCTTGCGGGCTCCCACCACCGGCCCGACGTTGGAGTCGAGGTTGCCGTAGAAGGTCACCCTGCGCTTGTCGGCCAGCGCGAACGGCGACGTCCCGGACTGGAGCCGCGTCGCGGTGCGGATGTCCTTGGTCGCGACGGCCATGAGGTGGCGGGCCTCGCCGAGATTCTGGAGCCGGCTGTCGGTGCCCTCCACCGCGGCCGACAGCGAGGCGATCCCCTCGTAGAGCACCCCCATCACGATCGTCATGATCGCGATCGTGCCCATGAGCTCGAAGAGGCTCGAGCCGCGCGCTCCCGCCCCGCGGGCACCGGCGGAGCGCCGGAAGAGGCGCGAGATCGTCGAGAGCCCGGGCATCACAGCACCGCCACCGCGACGGTGGGCGCGCTGGCCGACGTCGGGTCGAGCACCAATGTCGGCCAGCTCCCCGCCGGCGAGTGTCCGGTCACCTGGATGGTCCAGGTTCCGTAGGGAAGCGCGGCCTGGAGCAAGCCCCCGGAGTTGGTCGAGCCGAGGATGACCGTCTCGCCGCCCGGACAGCCGGGGTCGTGAAAGCCGGTAGCCAGGAAGGCGGTGTCCTGGTGCACGGCGCTGATCTGGTCCGGGCCGTGCGCGAGCCCGGTCTGGGTCACGTTGACCGTGAAGCTCGGCACAGTGACCGTGCCCGTGGTCGTGGCGCCGGGCGTGGCCTGGAGCGCGGGTGCCCGTGTCGCGCCGGGCCAGAACGCCCCGCCCGAGTTGGGCTTCTGGCCCTCGGGGTCGGCGTCGGCGCAGTCGCCGGCCCAGACCCCGTACCCGGAGGGCCACGGGAAGAGGTTGGTGATAGTGCGGATGAGCCCGCTGCCGCTGAGGGGCGGCGAGGCGCCGGTGGGGAGGAACGCGGTGTTGCCGAGCGTCAGGGCGAGCGCGTTGGTGGCGCCGGCCGACGCGGTGAGGGTGAGCGAGAGGGTGGCGGCCTGGTCGTAGTCGAACTGCACCGTGCTCACCGCGCCGACGTTCACCGCGATCGACTGGCTCGGATTCGGCGTGCCCTGCCCGTTGACGAAGCCGGCGGTACTCAGTGACACGGTGTAGGTCGCGGCGGGCAGGTGGTCGAAGAACGCGCAGCCGTCGGAGCTCGTGGTGATGGTCTTGTTCACGCCGGGCCCGGTGACCGTCACCGGGTCGGCCGCGGCCCGGGCCGCCTTGCGGTCGAGGATCGTGACCGCGATGTGGCCCGTGTTGGGGTCGTACGCCCCGATGGGCGGTGTGAGCTCGGTCGACGACGTGGCAGGCGGCACGCCTTGCTGGTTCGACCAGTACACCGACACCGTGACGCGGAGCACCTGCGGTGTGCCACCCTGCGCGTCGCACGGGCCCGACTTCGCGTTCGTCGCCACCCATTCGCTCTCGCGCTTCACCGTGTAGGCGACGCCGTCGACCGACTGGGTCGACTGGACCAGGCCGTCCGTGAGCGTCGTGAACTTCGCCTGCCGCACGGCATCCATCTCCTGGCTGGCGAGGTTGGCGGCGATGCTGCGGTTGCGGTTGTTGCGCGTCAGGTTGAGGCCCGAGTTGATCGTGGCCGCGATGCTCCCGGCCATGAGGGCGAACACGGAGACGGCGACGACAAGCTCGATGATCGTGAAGCCGGCCTCGTCACCACGTGCGCGAACGCGCCGCTGACCGAACACTGACCGTGCTCGAACGTCCTTCCTCATGCGGGCGCTCCGCTTTCCCCGCTCGGGACCCCGTCTCACGAAGGGATATCGACCGCCCTCCGGGCCCCCTTGAGCCACGCGCACGAGATTCCCGCCCGCCGCGCGACGGGGCGATTACGGGGTGTCTGGGAGATTCGCGAAGATCGAGCGGCGGCCACCGGAAGGGGCGGCCCCCGCGCGCGGTCAGCCCGGCAGCGTCAGGCTGTGGATCAGCGTCTGCACGGTCTGGTCGTGGTCACCGTCATCGAGCGTGCCGAAGCTGATGATCACGCCGTCCTTGCCCACCAGGGCGTACTCCGTCAGGTGGACCGTCACCGAGCCACCACGATCGCATCTCAGGTTTTCCTCCGTCGATGCATCACCGCGATGTCCTCCGCGCCGAGGGCCTCTTCCTCCTCCTCGTCGACCAGCTTCGGCTGGAAGAGCTTCTGTGCAACGACCGTCGGGACCAAGGCGGAGAGGATCACGACTGTCACCAACTCCGAATATTGCGCGTGGTCGATGAGGTGGTGCGTGAGGCCAAACAGCGCCGAGATCGAACCGAACGTGAGACCAGTCGCCATCAGCAGCGTGGTGTAAGTCCGCTCCCTCCGTTCTATCCGGAAGGCCGCCGCAACGGGCCAAACGCCAGCGAGCTTCGTGACCATCTTGACCGCGAAGAGCAACGCGATCACTCCCGCTCCGGCCACGAGCGCCCGCCCCGAGATCAGCAGACCCGCCCGCAAGAAGAAGAACGGCGTGAGCAGAGCGAACGCGATCGAGCGCATCCGCTCGATGAGCACTCGGTCGTGGAGAAACACCCCGGCGACCACCAGCCCCGCCAGGTAAGCCGGAAGGACGGCCTCGCTACCCGCCGCACTGGCGAGCCCCCCGAGGCCAAACAGAACCAGCAGGAGAAACTTGATCTCCGGCTCGCTCACACGGTGCCCGACCCGATCGAGGACCAACCGCGTCGCGCGAGGAAGAACGAAGAGCACGACCACCGTCACAGCCACGAACAGGAGCAGGAGCAGCCCATAGCTCGCGAAGACCCCGCCGAGCGCGAGGACGGTAGCGAGGTCGGTGACGAAGCAGGCCGCGAGGAGCAGCTTCCCGAGGTCTTGTTGGTTCAACCCGGTCTCAACCATCACCGCGTAGACGACCGCGACCGACGTGGTGCTCAACGCGATACCGCCGATCTCCGCAGCATGCAGGTCCCAGCCGAGCGCGAAGTAGCAGACGGCGAAGGCACCCAAGAACGGCAAGAGGAACGACACGACTCCTATCGAGAGACTTGCCTTCCAGTGCCGACGGAGCGACACGGGATCAATCTCCGCGCCAGCGAGGAAGGTCAGCAGCACAGAGCCGAGCGCTGCGAGAAACGTAGTAAACGCGGTCTGCTTGATGTAGTGGCTCACCCCCGGGGTGTTGCCGAGGACAGCCCCGACGAAGATCTCTACCAGGGCGACGGAGATGCCGACGCGGATGCTGATGAGCGATGCCAGCAGCGCCATTGCGAGCCAGATCGCGGCGATGTAGTAGACGTTCATCCAGACCTCCTGCGCCGGGCTGGCAGGAACTCTGGGGTCGCTCCTACCAGTCGCTCGAGCTGGTAGAAGCCATCAGCCGGGATGACCGGCGATTCGAGGAGCGGGCTTCATCGCGCCACTTCGACTCTAGCGTAGAAATCGCGAGACCCTGTCCTCTCGGCATGCTGCCGATGTTCAGTGACAGAAGCGAGTTCGGAACGCTCAGCCGAAGACGCGCCCTCGCCCGCACTGCTCCCAGTCAGGCAGTGGCGTGCGCGCCGCCTCCGGGCAGCACCCTGTACGTGTCGTAGACGGAGTCGACCCGCTTCACCGCGGCCACGATCGAGTCGAGGTGGCTCGGGTCGGCCAGCTCGAAGTCGAACCGGAACTTCGCCACCCGATCCGAGCTCGTCTGGCTCGTGCAGGCGAGGATGTTGACGTGGTGCTCGGAGAGCACCTGCGCGACGTCGCGAAGCAGCCGCGAGCGGTCGAGGGCCTCGACCTCCACCGAGACCACGTAGGTCGCGGGCTGGTCGTGGTCCCACTCGACCTCGATGAGGCGGTCGGCCTGGCTCGCAAGGCTGGCTGCGTTGGCACAGTCGGACCGGTGCACCGACACGCCCCGGCCCCGGGTGACGAACCCTATGATCTCGTCACCGGGAACCGGCGTGCAGCACCGAGACAGCCGGACCATCACGTCGTCGAGCCCCTCGACGTGCACGCCCACCGTCCGGTGGCTGTTCGTGCGGGGGGGCCGTCGCGCGGTGACGGGGAGCTGCTCCTCGCCGCCCCGCAGCTCACGCTGTACCCGCTGCACCACGGCCTTGGCCGACACGTGACCTTCGCCGATGGCCGCGTAGAGCGCGTCGAGGTCCGTGTAGTGCATGGCCGTCGCGACGTCGGTGAGCGCCGTCGACTTCGTCAGCTTCTGGACCGGCAAGCCCTCCTTGCGGAACGCCTTGACCAGCTCGTCGCGGCCGGCGTCGATGGCGTCGCCGCGCCGTTCGCGCGAGAACCACTGGCGGATCTTGCTGCGGGCCCGGGGCGTCTGCACGAACTGGAGCCAGTCGCGGCTGGGCCCCGCGCCCTCGACCTTGCTCGTGAAGATCTCCGTCGTGTCGCCCGAGGCCAACGTGCCGTCGAGCGGCACCAGGCGCCCGTTCACGCGGGCCCCGATGCAGCGGTGGCCGACCTCGGTGTGGATCGAGTACGCGAAGTCGACCGGCGTCGCGCCGGCGGGAAGCGTGACCACCTTCCCCTTGGGCGTGAAGACGAAGACCTCGTCCTGCTCGAGGTCGATCTTCAGCGTCTCCATGAACTCGGCCGGGTCCTCGGTCTCCTCCTGCCAGTCGACCATGCTCTGCAGCCACACGAGGTCCTCGGCCGGGGAGTGCTGCTCCTTGTAGCCCCAGTGCGCGGCGATGCCGTACTCCGCCCGGCGGTGCATCTCCTTGGTGCGGATCTGCACCTCCACCGGATTGCCCTCGGGCCCCACCACCGTCGTGTGCAGCCCCTGGTAGAGATTGAACTTGGGCATCGCGATGTAGTCCTTGAACCGGCCCTGGACCGGCTTCCACAACGCGTGGATCGAGCCCAGCGCGGCGTAGCAGTCCTTCACCGAGTCGACGACGACGCGCACGCCCACGAGGTCTTGGACGTCGTCGAACTCCTTGCCGCGCACGACCATCTTCTCGTAGATCGACCAGTAGTGCTTCGGGCGGCCCCGGACGTCGGCCTCGATGTGGAGCTCACCGAGGCGGGCGCGCAAGGCGTCGAGCACACGGTCGAGGTACTCGCCCCGCTCGGGCGACTGCGCCGCGACCATCTGCTCGATCTCGGCGTAGCGCTTGGGGTGCAGCACGGCGAAGGCGAGATCCTCGAGCTGCCACTTCACATCGGCGATGCCGAGCCGGTGGGCGAGCGGTGCGTAGATGTCGAGCGTCTCCTGCGCGATGCGCCGCTGCTTCTCGGCCGGCAGCGAGGCGATGGTCCGCATGTTGTGGAGGCGGTCGGCCAGCTTGATCAGCAGGACCCGGATGTCCTTCGCCATCGCGACGAGCATCTTGCGAAGGGTCGCGGACTGCTGCGCCTCCTTCGAGTCGAACTGCAAGCGGTCCAGCTTGGTGACCCCGTCGACGATGACAGCCACGTCGGAGCCGAACTCGCGCTGGATGTCGTCGAAGGTGAGGAGGGTGTCTTCGACCGCGTCGTGGAGGAGGGCGGCGGCGACCGTCACGTCGTCGAGCCCGAGGTGGGCGAGGATCGTCGCCACGCCGAGCGGGTGCGCGATGTAGGGCTCGCCCGAACGGCGCACCTGTTCCGAGTGGGCGTCGCGTGCCACCGCGAAGGCGTGTTCGATGAGCTCGGTGTCGGCCCGGCGATGGCGCTCGTGGTACGCGGTCACCAGCGGCGCCAGCGCGTCGTCCACGTGGCGGCGGCGCCAGGGCAGCATCGAGCGCCGGTCGGCGCGGCTCTCGATCCGAGGCTCTGTAGTGCTCATCGGCTACTCGTCGTAGGTCACCAGCGAATGGATCTCCCGGCCATCCAGTTTGGCCCGTCCGCCGAGAAAGGCCAGCTCGACCAGGAAGGTGAGGCCCAGGACGCGGCCGCCGAGCCGCTCGGCGAGCCGCACGGTGGCGGCGGCGGTGCCCCCTGTGGCCAGGACGTCGTCGCAGACCAGGACCCGCTCGCCGGGCTGGACGGCGTCACGGTGGACCTCGAGCAGGTCGGTGCCGTATTCGAGCTCGTACTCCTCGCTCTCGATCTCCGCGGGGAGCCTCCCGGCCTTGCGCACGGGCACGAAGCCGGCATCGAAGCGGCGGGCCAGCGGGGCGGCCGTCACGAAGCCACGGGCCTCGACCCCGAGCACCTTGTCGACGCTGCGGCCGTCGAACGGCTCGGCGAGATGGTCGACCACGAACGCGAACGCCTCCGCGTGCGCGAGGAGCGGCGTGATGTCCTTGAACACGATGCCGGGCTTCGGGTAGTCCGGGATGTCGCGGATGTGCTCCTTGAGCCAGTCCGCATCCACTCCCATTCGTCGATTCTACCGGCCGGGTGGGAGACGACCCCGCTCCCCTAGCGGCGCTTGCGCCGCCGTTGCTGGCGCGGGCGTGGCGCGAGGCCGGCCGCGGGCGTGGGTGCGGGTCGTGACGCGGCCACGACCGCCGGCTCGTCGGCTGCGTCCTCGGCTCGGATCGCCCCGGCGCCACCGGCGGTGCTCGCGGCCGGGGTCGACACCGCGGCCGCGACGCGTGCCGCCTGGCTGGCGGACCGCTCGCGCAGCGCGCGGTAGCGCGGCTGGCGTTCCTTCCACCAGGCGAGGATGGGTGTGGCCACAAAGATCGACGAGTAGGCCCCGGTGAGCAGGCCGACGAAGAGCGCGACCCCGAAGTCGCGCAGGCTCAGCGCGCCGAGGAGCCACGTGCCCACGACGAGGAGTGAAGCCACCGGGAGGAGGGCGACGAACGAGGTGTTGAGCGACCGCATCAGCACCTGGTTCAGCGAGCGATTCACCATGTCGGAGTACGTGTTGCCTCGCGCCGTGCCGAGCAGCGCCGTGTTCTCCTTGACCTTGTCGAACACGACGACGGTGTCGTAGAGCGAGTAGCCGAGGATCGTGAGGAAGGCCACCACGGTGGCCGGGGTCACCTCGAACCTCGTGACCGCGTACACGCCGATCGTGACGAGGATGTCGTGGATCACGGCGACGATCGCGGCCGCGGCCATCTCCCACTCGAAGCGGATCCACAGGTAGACGGCGATGACGAAGAAGAAGATCACGAGGGCGCGCAGCGCCTTGCTGCTGACCTGTTTCCCCCACGTGGGCCCGACGTCGGACACGCTCACGTTGCTCGACTTGATGCCCGCGTACTTGGCCAGCGCGTCGGTGACCTGGTCCTGGGCGTGGCGGCTCACGTTCTTCGACTGCACACGCGCCGAGTGGCCGCCGATCACGATGACCTTGGCGTCGGCCAGGCCGGGGGGCCGGACCACGCTCCGCACGTCGGCCACCTTCACGCTCTTGCCCCTGGCCGTCGTGAACTGCCACGACGTGCCACCCTCGAACTCGATGCCGAGGTTGAGGCCGCTGGCGGCGAGCGCGACCACGCCGACGAGGAGCACGGTGCCGGAGAGGATCGCCCAGCGCCACGACCGGCCGATGAAGTCGAAGTTGGTGCGCTCGTGGAACAGGTCGGCGAGGGTGTGGCGCCGGCCGTCGGGCCTCGGGCTCACGCCGGTGCTTCCGTCACGTCGAGGCCGGCCGCGATACCCACGCCGCGGGCTCGCACCAGATGGGGCCGCCGGGCGAGGAGCGACACGACCGGGTGCATGAAGAAGTACGAGACGGCCAGGTCGAGAGCGGTCGACAGGCCGAGGAAGAGCGCGAAGCCCCGCACCGACCCGACCGCGAACAGGTAGAGGACGGCGGCACCAAACAGCGAGACGAGGTCGGCGGCGACGATGGTCCGGAACGACCGGGTGAAGCCGCGGTCGACCGAGGAGCGCACGGTCTTGCCGGTGCGCACCTCGTCTTTCAGGCGCTCGAAGTACACGACGTACGAGTCGACGGTGATTCCGACCGACACGATGAGGCCGGTGACACCGGCGAGGGAGAGCGCGAGCCCGAACTTGTAGCTGAGGTAGGAGATCAGCGCGTAGAGCGCGGCGGCCGAGACCGCGAGGCCACACAGCACCACCAGCCCGAGCACGCGGTAGTAGGCGAGCATGTACACCGCGACGAGCGTGAGCCCGATGATGCCGGCCAGGATCCCGGCCTTGAGCTGGTCCTTGCCGAGGGTGGGCGACACGCTCTGGGTCGTGAGCTCCTTGAGCTGCACCGGCAGCGCGCCGAACTTGAGGAGCTTGGCCAGGTCGTCGGCTTCGCCCTTGGAGAATTTCCCGGAGATCTGGACGTGGCCGCCCGTGAAGCTCGCGGTCTGGAAGACGGGCGCCGACTGCACCACGCCGTCGAGGACGATCGCCATCTGATTCTGCGGCCGCGGCTTCGGGAACGACTCCGCCGCCAGCTTGTTGAACTTCGCGGCCCCGTCGGAGTTCAACGTGAGGTCGACCACGTAGCCCTCGCCCGACTGGAAGCTCCGCTTCGCCGTGGTCACGCCCTTCCCCGTGAGGGCGGCCGGACCGAGCTCGTAGCGCGGCCCCGGCTTGCCCTTCACCTTGCGGCTGGTCAGCACGACGGTCGCGTCGCGCTGGTCGTCCTCGGGCTTGGTCGTCGGGATCGTCGCGGCCGAGCCAGGCACGACGGTCGTGGTGGTCGCGCCGGCGGCGGTTGTCGCCGTGCCCGCGGTCGCCTGTTTCGTCTCGGGCGGCAGTTCGGCCAGGACGGGCCGGAAGCGCAGCTCCGCCGTCTTGCCCACCAGCCGGCGCGCTTTGTCGCGGTCCTTCACGCCGGGCAGGTCGATGATCACGTTGGCCCCCTGCCGGCTGATCTCGGGCTCGGCCACGCCGAGGGCGTCGACCCGGTTGCGGATGATGTCGACCGCCACGTCGAGGGTGTCGGGCCTCGCCTTCCCCACCGGCGCCAGCACCACCGAGATCCCGCCCTGCAGATCGAGGCCGAGCACCGGCGAGTGACCCGCGAGGACGGTGGCGGTGAGCGCGCCGGCGACGAGCACCAGCGTGGTGACCAGATACCAGACCTGTCGCCGTATCACGCGCCCCGCCCGCTCACTCGCCCGGCTCGCCCGGTCCGGGCTCCGTCTCGTCCGGTCCGGGCTCGTCCGGTCCGGGCTCGGGCGTGACCTTCTGGGCGATCGCCCCCCGGGCCAGGGTGATCACCACGCCGGTGGCGACCTCGAGCTGGACGGTGGTCTCGGAGAGCACCCGGACCGTGCCGTAGATCCCCGACGACGTGATCACCTCGTCGCCCACCTCGAGCGCCGCCACCACCGCCCGGTGCGCGGCGAGCTGGCGACGTTGGGGCCGTACCACGAGCAGGAAGAAGGCGGCCACGAGCACGCCGAAGTAGACGAAGACGATCATGACAACCCTTGCATGACGGCCCTTCGCAGGGGAGGCGGGGGGACGCGCCGGATGCTAGCGCGGGGCAAGTTCGGATCCGGGGCGCGCCGACGAGCGGCGCCGGCTCACCCCTCGAAGAGGGTCGAGTCGGCCGGCCGGCCCGGTGGCGACGCCAGGTCGAGATGCGCGAAGGCCGCGGTCGTCGCGACCCGGCCCCGAGGCGTGCGCTGGAGCAATCCCTGCTGGAGAAGAAACGGCTCATACACGTCCTCGACCGTCTCGGGCTCCTCCCCCACCGCGACCGCGAGCGTGTTGAGGCCCACGGGCTGGCCGGTGAAAGTGGCGCACAGCGCGGTCAGGATGGCACGGTCGACCTTGTCGAGCCCGCGCTCGTCGACCTCGAAGAGCGCGAGAGCGTCGTGCGCGGTGGCCACGCTCACCGTGCCGTCGCCCCGCATCTCGGCATAGTCGCGCACCCGCTTCAGCAGCCGGTTGGCGATGCGCGGCGTGCCACGGGCCCGGCGCGCGATCTCCGCCGCGCCGTCGGGATGCAGCGGGACGCCGAGGATGCGGGCTGCCCGCTCGAGGATGGCGACGAGGTCGCCCGGGTCGTAGTAGTCGAGGCGGGCGACGAACCCGAAGCGGTCGCGCAGTGGGCCGGTGATGAGACCGGTGCGCGTGGTCGCGCCGACGAGCGTGAACCGGGGCAGGTCGAGCCGGATCGAGCGCGCCGACGGCCCCTTCCCGATCACGATGTCGAGCTGGAAGTCCTCCATCGCCGGGTAGAGCACCTCCTCGACGGCGCGCGGCAGGCGGTGGATCTCGTCGATGAACAGCACGTCGCCGTCGTCGAGGTTGGTGAGGATGGCGGCCACGTCGCCGGCCCGCTCGAGGGCGGGGCCGCTGGTGACCCGCAGGCTCACCTCGAGCTCGGCGGCCACGATCCCGGCCATCGTCGTCTTGCCGAGCCCGGGCGGCCCCGCGAACAGCAGGTGGTCGACGGCCTGGCGCCGGCGGCGCGCCGCGCCGAGCAGGATCTCGAGGTGCTCCTTGAGCCGGGCCTGGCCCACGAACTCGTCGAGGCGGCGGGGCCGCAGCGTGGTCTCCTCGGCCGCCTCCGCGGGGTCGGCGACCGGGCGCAGCAGCTCCTCGCGGCTCACCGGCTCACCGCCAGCTGCTTGAGCGCCTCGCGCAGCAGGTCCCCGAGCGGGCCCTCTTCGGGGAGGCGCCCGAGCACGTCGCGGACCTCCTCGGGCGAGTAGCCGAGCCCGGCGAGCGCAGCCCGCACCTCGGACCGCGCGCTCGGGCTCGCGCCGCCTGGCACCTCGGAGAGATCGAGGTCGGGAACCTCGAGCCGGGCCTTGAGCTCGATGAGCAGGCGCTGCGCGGTCCGCTTGCCCACTCCGGGCACGAGCGTGAGCGCGTCGAGGTCGTCGTCGACGAGCGCGCGACGCAGCGCGCCGGGTGAGTGCACCGAGAGGATCGCCAGCGCGAGCTTGGGCCCGACGCCGGTGGCCCCGATGAGCACCTCGAACGTGTCGCGCTCGTCGCGGGTGGGAAAGCCGTAGAGCACCATCGCGTCGTCGCGCACGTGGAGGTGGGTGAAGAGGAACGAGGGCGCCCCGGGCCCGAGCGCGGAGATCGCGCTCAACGGGACCAGCACCCGATAGCCCACGCCTCCGACCTCGACGAGAACCTCGCCCGTGGCGGAGCGCTCGAGCACCGTCCCCCGCACCGACCCGATCACGGGCGGGCTTCCTTCGCGAGCGCGGCCGCGACCGCGCGCTGGAGGCGTGGGGTGCGACCAGACCCGGCGCGATCCGGCCCGGCGAGCTCGCGCAACGGCGCGCCCCAGAGGTGGCAGAGCGCGAGCGCGAGCGCGTCGGCCGCGTCCGGCGGCCGGGGCGGCGTGTCGAGCCGGAGCAGACGGGTCACCATCGCCTGCACCTGCTCCTTGCCCGCGCCACCGTGGCCGGCCACGCCCAGCTTCACCTCGTTGGGGCTGTAATGGAACACCGGGACCCGCGCGCGCGCCGCGATCGCGAGGGCCAGCCCGCTCGCCTGCCCGACCGACATCGCCGTGCGCACGTTGGCCTGGAACAGAACCCGCTCGACCGCCATGGCGGCGGGCTGCACCTCGGTCACCAGGGCCTCGAGCTCGGCCTCGAGCGCCGCGAGCCGCTCGGGCAGGGGCCTCTCCGGGGGGGTGCGGATCACCCCGTAGACGACCGGCTCGGCCGCCCCGCCGCCCGCGCGGCGCACCGCGCCGTAGCCGCACCGCGAGACGCCGGGGTCGATCCCGAGCACGGGCCCGTCGATCGGCCCGTCGACTTGGGCACCGGCTCGCCCGGCCGCGAGATCGAACATGGGTTCGATCCTAGAGGGGACGGACGCCCTCGTGGCGGACCCTCCGGCGTCTCCGGCCGCGACGCAGCCGACGGAGCAGGAGCCAGCCGACCAGCAGCGCGAGCACCGGCGCGAGCCGCTTGATCAGCGACGTGCCGCTCACCGCGAGCAGGTCGACCGGCTCGGCCTCGGGCGACGCGATGCGGCGTACCGCGACGCGACCGCCCCCCGACGCGCCGTTGCCCCCCGGGCCCGTCCCGGTGACCGCGGGCTCCTCGGCCGCCAGGTCGACGACCGCTCCCGCGGGCGCACCCGACTCGCCGGCCGCGAGCACGTCACGCTCCAGGTTCTCGACGAACTGCGCGAGCAGCTTGGACGACACGTCGGCCAGCACCCCCCGGCCGAACTGCGCGACCTTGCCCGTGATCGACAGGTCGGTGTCGATGGTGACCTCGGTACCCACGTCCGACGGTCCGAGCGTCACCGTGATCGTGGCCGAGGCGTTCCCCTGGCCGCGTGTCTCGCGGCCCGATGCGGCGACCACTACCCGGTGGGCGTCGTCGTCGACCTCCTCGAAACGCGCGACACCCTTGTACTGCGCGGTGATCGGGCCCACCTTCACCTTCACGACGCCGCGGTACTCGTCGCCCTCGATCTCTTGGAGCTGCGCGCCCGGCAGGCAGGGCGCGATGCGCTCGATGTCGAGGAGCACGCGCCACGCCTCGTCGATCGGAAGGTCGACCCGGAAGTGGTCCTCGATGCGCATCAACCCTCCGCCTCCATGTCTCCGTCCGTGTCTCCGTCCACGTCTACGTCCATGGCTCCTTCTCCATGGCCGCCAGATCGTCGAGGGTGTCGACGTCGGCGGATGTGCCGGTGCCGTCGCATGCCACCTCGACGACCGGGTGCCGCTGCATCAGCTCTCGCGCCCCGACATCGCCGTCGAGCCGCACCGCCTCGCCCCAGAGCGGGCGGCCGACGAGCACCGGGTTGCCTCGCGCTCCTTCGTAGGTCGCCACCGCGAGCCGAGCGCCGCCATCGCAAGCGGCGGCCAGGCGCCGGTACGCCTCGGCACCGACACTCGGCTGGTCGGCGAGCCCGACGCACACCGCGCCGACCGCGACGCGCGGCTCGAGTGCCAAGAGCGCGACTCGCAAGCTGTGCGCGATGCCGCGCCGCCAGTCGTCGTTGCCCACGATCTCCACGCCCGCCGGAGCGACCGCGGCCACCGCCTCCGCGCTGCTCCCGACCACCAGCAGCACCGGCTCCAGCCCGCTGGCCACGGCGGCGTCGAGCGCCCACGCCACGAGGGGGCGGCCGCGCAGCAGGAGGAGCGGCTTGGGCGTGTCACCCGCGATCCGCGACCCGCCGCCCGCGGCGAGGACGGCGGCGGCGACCGTCAAGCCTCAGCCTGCGCCGCCTCGAGCGCGCGACGCACCAGGACACGGGCGAGGTGCTCGCGGAACTCCGGCGTCGCGTTCAGATCGCTCGGTGGCTCGGTGCCCTCGGCCGCGGCCTGCGCCGCGTCGGCAACCGACGCGCCCGAGGCCAGTGCGTCCTCGACGCCACGGGCCCGCAGCGGCGTGGCACCCATGTTGACGAGCGCGACCCGGGGCGCTCCGTTGCTGCGCACCGCAACCGCGCCGACGATGGCCCAGTCCTGAGCCCGCCGGTTGAACTTCTGGTACGAGAACCCGGAGCCCGGCGTCTTCGGGACCCGGAGCTCGGTGAGCAGCTCGGTCGGGGCGAGGGCGGTCTCGAGAAAGCCTCGGAAGAAGTCGCCGGCCGCGATCTCGCGCTCCGTGCCGCCTGGCCCTCGGATCACGAACATCGCGTCGAGGGCGAGCAGCACGGCGGGGAGGTCGGAGGCCGGATCGCCGTGGGCGACCGAACCGCCGATGGTGCCGCGGTGGCGAACCTGGTTGTCGCCCACCTCGGCCGCGACGGACCGCAGCACTCCACACTCGGCCGCGAGGAGCTCGCTGGTCTCGAGCTCACGATGGCGGGTGAGCGCACCGATGGCGACGTGATCACCGGCGTCGCGCACGTAGGAGAGGTCGCGGACACGGCCGACGTCGACCAGGACGCTCGGCACCGCGAGCCGGAGCTTCATGAGCGGCAGCAGCGACATGCCGCCCGCGAGCAGCTTCGCGTCGTCGCCGTGGTCGGCCAGGAGCGAGACGGCTTCCTCGGCCGAGCTCGCCCGTACATACTCGAACGGGGCAGGGATCACCTCGCCGACCCCGCGGCCGCGAGCACAGCCTGCACGATGTTGTGATAGCCGGTGCAGCGGCACAGGTTTCCCTCGAGCCCGAGGCGCACGTCGGCCTCGGTGGGGTCCGGGAGCTCGTCGAGCAGCGACACGGTGGCCATCACCATCCCGGCCGTGCAGAAACCGCACTGCAGACCGTGGTGCTCCTGGAACGCGGCCTGCACCGGGTGCATCTCGCCGCCGCGGGCGAGACCCTCGATCGTGGTGATCTCCGAGCCGTCGGCCTGGACCGCGAGCATCGTGCACGACTTCACCGACTCGCCGTCGACGAGCACGGTGCACGCGCCGCACGACGAGGTGTCACAACCGACCTTCGTCCCCGTGAGCCCAACCACCTCACGCAGGTACTGCACGAGGAGCAGGCGAGGCTCGACGTCGTGCTCCTGCGCGATGCCGTTGACCGTGGCCGTGATCTGCATGGCGGGCATCATGCCAGGAGCGGCGAGCGTCTGCGGGCCGGGTATCCCGGCCCGCAGCGACCGCGAGCGACACTCCACCCTGCTGGCAGCGCTCCGGCGAGCGAACGCAGTGAGCGAGCTCGCCGGAGCGGCGAGCGTCTGCGGGCCGGGTATCCCGGCCCGCAGCGAGCGCGACCAGAAGACTCAGCCGCCGCGGTCGGGGCCGGCCCGCTCGAGGGCGACCCGGACGAGGACCCGACGCTCCTTCTCCATCGCGGCGCGGTAGTCGTCCCAGTCGGGGTGCTCGCCCGAGAGCGACCGGTAGTAGGCGACGAGCGGCTCCATCGCCTCGGGCAGCGACACCACGGTCGCCGACCCGTCGACCTGCACCCATGGCCCGAAGAACCCATCGGTGAAGACACAGAGCGAGATCCGGCGGTCGCGGCGGAGGTTCTTCACCTTCATGGCCGTCTCGCGGCTACTCACGACCACGAAACCGGCGCCGTCGACGTTGCAGACGATCGGCGACAGCTGCGGGGCACCGTCGGCCCGACGGGTGGCCATGACCGCCCGGTGATGCTCGGCGATGAACGTGCGCGCGTCGTCGAGCTTCATCACATCGTCTCCAGGATCCGGGCCAGGTCGGCCGCCTTCTTGAACGTCGCGCCGAGCAGGCCCACGTGCTTGTACCGCAGTACGCCCGCGCCGTCGACGAGGAACACCGAGCGTCGCACGCCGAGCACCGGCGCGCCCACCCCGTAGGCGTCGACCACCTTCTTTTCGGTATCGGCCAGCAGCGGGAACCCGAGGCTGCGCTTCTCCGCCCATCGCTCGTGTGTGTCGACGTCCTGGGGCGAGATCCCCAGCAGCACCGCCTGCACGCCCTCGAACTCCCCGAAGTGATCGCGATACGAGCACATCTGGCGGGTGCAGCCGGGTGTGAAGTCGCCCGGGTAGAACGCGAGCACCACCTTCTGTCCGCGGTACTCGGAGAGCGTGTGGTCGCGCCGCTCGCCCCGCTCGATGCCGGGCAAGGTGAAGTCGGGGGCCGGCTGCCCCACCGCGGGCCCTGTCACGCCATCACCGCCTGGAGCACGTCGTCGGGGATGTCGAAGTTGGCGAACACGCCCTGCACGTCGTCGTGCTCCTCGAGCGCGTCGATGACCCGGAGCACCTGCTTGGCGCTCGACTGGTCACCGAGGGGGACGGTGGTGCTCGGCAGCATGGTGAGGTCCCCACTCGTGACCGCGATGCCGGCCCCGTCGAGCGCGGTGCGCACCGAGTGCAGCTCGGCCGGCGGGGTGGTCACGAGCCACGAGTCACCCTGATCGGCGATGTCGTCCGCGCCCGCCTCCACCGCCGCCAGCACGAGGTCGTCCTCGGTCGCCGCCGACTTCTCGACAATGATCACGCCCTTGCGCTCGAACTGCCAGCTCACCGCGCCGGGCTCGGCCAGCGAGCCGCCGTTGCGGGTGAAGATGTTCTTGACCTCCGAGCCCGTGCGGTTGCGGTTGTCCGTGAGGCACTCCACGTACACGGCGATGCCGTTCGGCGCGTAGCCCTCGTAGGTGACGCTCTCGTACGTGACGCCCTCGAGCTCGCCGGTGCCGCGCTTGATCGCCCGCTCGATGTTGTCCTTGGGCATGGAGGCGTCGCGCGCCTTCTGCACCATCGTGCGCAGCGTCGGGTTGCCCTCCAGGTCTCGGCCGCCGGCGCGCGCCGCGACCTCGATTTGACGGGCCAGCCGCGCGAACAGCTTGCCCCGAGCCGCATCCGCCGCTCCCTTCTGGTGCTTGATCGAGTGCCACTTGGAATGCCCACTCACCCGGTCACCTCCTGCAGGAAACGCTCGTGGAGTCGCAGATCGCCCGAGAGCTCCGGATGGAACGTCGCCGCCCAGACGCGCCCCTGGCGCAGCAGCACGGGGCGGTCCTCGTGGGCCGCGAGCACGTCGACCGCCGAACCGACCTGCTCGACGCCGGGAGCCCGGATGAACACACCCGGGAACGGCCCGCCGTGCCAGCTCGGGAGACCTTCGACGTCGAGCGACGCCTCGAACGACGCAATCTGTCGACCGTACGCGTTGCGGCGCACGGTGCAGTCGAGGACCGCGAGTGGCTGCTGGCCGGCCAGGCCGTCGAGCACGCGGGAGGCGAGCAGGATCAGCCCGGCACAGGTGCCGAACGCGGCGAGGCCGTCGTGCAGCGCGGCGTGCAACGGCTCGCGGAGGCCCGACGTGTCGAGCAGCTTGCCCATGGTGGTCGACTCGCCGCCCGGGAGGAAGATCGCGTCGAGACCGCTCAGCTCCTGCGGGGTGCGGACATCGACCGCCTCGACGCCGAGTGCGTCGAGCATTTCACGATGCTCGCGGAACGCCCCCTGGAGCGCAAGGATCCCGACCTTCACCTGGGGGCACCGTGTTCATGGTCGATTCATGGTCGCGCTCGCTCGGGGCCGGGATACCCGTCCCCGCCCTTCGGGCCGCTCGCCGTTTATCACCAGCCGCGCTCGGCCAGCCTCACGTCGAGCTGGTCGATCTCGTCGCCGTGCATCGCCGCGCCGAGGCTGCGCGACACCTTGGCGACGATGGACGGTTCGGCGTAGTGGGTGGTCGCCTCGACGATCGCCTTCGCCATGGTGGCCGGGTCGCTGCTCTTGAAGATCCCGCTCCCGACGAAGGTGGCCTGGGCGCCCAGCTGCATCACGAGCGCGGCATCGGCCGGGGTGGCGATTCCGCCCGCGCAGAACAGCGGGACCGGGAGCTCGCCCCGCTCGGCCACCTCGCGCACGAGCTCGACCGGCGCGCGCAGCTCCTTCGCCCACGCGAAGAGCTCGGACTCGTCGGCCACGGTGAGCTTGCGGATGTCGCCGAGGATCGAGCGGAGATGGCGAACGGCCTCGACGATGTTGCCGGTGCCGGCCTCGCCCTTCGACCGGATCAGGCACGCGCCCTCGGCGATCCGGCGCAGGGCCTCGCCCAGGTTGGTCGCGCCGCACACGAAGGGCACGGTGAACGCCCACTTGTCGACGTGGTGGGCTTCGTCGGCCGGCGTGAGCACCTCGCTCTCGTCGATGTAGTCGACACCGAGGGCCTCGAGCACCTGGGCCTCGGCGAAGTGGCCGATGCGGCACTTCGCCATGACCGGGATGGTCGAGACGGCCTGGATGGCCTCGATCATGGCGGGGTCGCTCATGCGGGCGACGCCGCCGTCGCGCCGGATGTCGGCCGGGACGCGCTCGAGCGCCATCACCGCGACCGCGCCCGCCTCTTCGGCGATGGTGGCCTGCTCGGACGTGACGACGTCCATGATGACGCCGCCGCGCAACATCTCCGCGAGCCCGCGCTTGACACGCACGGTTCCGGTCGTGCGAGGAGCGTTGGTGTCTCCGACCATGCGAGCAGTGTACCGGCCGGCTCGCGGCCGAGCACCGCGAAAACGTGCCCGATGGCACACTGACACCCTCGACCGCGCTCCGATACCGTCGGGTCGGTGGACCTCGCTGCGTGGACGGCCCTCGGTCTCTACGACCCCGACGCGCCCGACGCCGCCGAGCGCCTCGCGCTCCTCGAGTTCCTCGACCAGCAGGGCGTGACCCCGGCCGAGCTCGCCGCCGCCGAGCGCGAGGACCGCCTCGGCAGCATCCTGATGGAACGCTCCGTCGGCTCGGGCACCGAGCGCCTCACGGTCGGCGACGTGGCCGAGCGCACGCGCTGCGCGCCCGAGTTGCTCGGCCGCATCTGGCGGGCCTCCGGCTTCCCCGACCCCGGCCCCGAGGCTCGGATCTTCACCGAGGAGGACCTCGAGGTGCTCGCGACCTTCGCCCTCGCGACCACGTACTTCGGCGAGGAGGTCGCGCTCCAGATGGTACGGGTCATCGGGTCCTCGATGGCCCGCATCGCCGACGCCACGTTCCGTGCCGCGCTCGTCAACGTCGACGACGCGCTGTTCGTCACCGCGTCGAGCCCGCTCGAGGCGGTGCGGACGTCGGCCGAGCTCCTCGCCATGCTCCCGCTGGCGGCGCGGGCGATGGACGTGCTCCTCCGTCGGCATCTCCAGGTCACGAACCGACGCTTCGAGGCCCAGCCATCGGGAGAGGCAGCCGACGTCGAGACGCCCGACCTCGTCGTCGGCTTCGTCGACCTCGTGGGCTTCACCGCACTCTCGCACGACCTCGCAACGCGCACCCTGGCGCGAGCGGTCTCCGAATTCGAGCTCCTCGCGGCCGATCTCGTCACCTCGGGAGACGGTCGCGTGGTCAAGGAGCTGGGTGACGGAGTGATGTTCGTCGCCGCCGACGTCGGCCGCGGTTGCGAGATCGCCCTGGGGCTCCTCGACGCGCTCGGCGACCACGCCGTGCTGCCGCCGCTGCGGGCGAGTCTCGCGGCCGGCGAGGTCGTCGCGCGCGAGGGCGACTACTTCGGTCCCGTGGTCAACCTCGCAGCTCGGATGCTGCGGCTCGCGGCGCCGGGCGAGCTCCTGGTCACGCACGAGGCCCGCGCGCGCGTCGGCGACGACGCCTACCACTTCGAGCCGCTCGGTGCGCGGCTCATTCGGGGCTTCGCCGAGCCGGTGGACCTGTACCGCGTCGCGCGCGCCTAGGACTTCTTCTTCTTCGGCTTCGTCGTCGGGGGCGGTGCGCTCGACGATGCGGCCGCTGGGGGCGGTGGACTCACCACCGAGACCTCGTAGCCGACCGGCACCAGCTCCACCCAGGTGCGGCCGGGCGTGAGCGCGATGGGCCGGCCGCCCGCGTCGACGTACTGCGCGGGCGCGGCCTGGTCGGGCCGCACCCAACGGCCCTTCACGACCTTGCCGGCGGAGAAGACCCACGCGTCGCCCTGACCCACCACGATGCCCTCAGCGCCCGACGCGCCGGCCCCGCCGTTGTAGGTGATGAACTGGGCGATCACGTTGGTGGGCGCGACCTGCTGGCCCGACGTCATCACGTGAGGGCCGGCGCCGTACGAGCGCTTCCACGCCTTCGCGACCGGGTCCCACGTATAGGTGGGCTGCCCGTAGATCCGGTCGAAGGCGACCGTGAGCGACGTCACCGGGTCGCCGGAGAAGGTCGCTCCCTTCCCGAGGTAGGTGAACAGCGGCGGTGGCGGAACAGGTGCGCCCCCGCGCGCCCACAGCTTGTCGGGGTAGCCGTAGAGATTGTGCGGCTTGTCGCGCGAGTGCTCACGAAACATGGCGTCGCCGGCCTCGCCCTCGGCGAGGGTGAGCACCGGCGCGGCCCGGACGCGGGCCACCTCCTCCTCGAGGCCGCCCGAGTACACGAACAGCCCACCCAATGGCCACACGATGGGCGCGTCGACCAGCCGGACCGAGCGGATCGGCCCGATCGTGGGCGTGGCGGTCGACTGGAAGATGGCGACGAAACGCGTGATGCCACCGTCGACGACCTCCTCGTAGACGACGTCGGCCACCTCGAGGCCCGACTGCGGGCGCGCGACCGGGAGGTTCTCGATCTTCACGTTCAGGGCGGCGCGCGTCTGGCCCACGCCGCTGGGGTCGGGCAGGCCGGTGAGGGGGGCGACGGGTGGTGCCTTGGTGGTGGTCGTCGTGACCGGGACGCGGCGCGCGTGCCCGGAGCCGGTGCAGCCCACGAGCGCGACCGCCGCCACGACGAGCACCACACGCCTGATCACATGCCCACAGCTCACGCGCTCACATCGCCTTGAGCACCGCGATGCGCTCGTCGAGGGGTGGATGCGTGTCGAAGGCCCGGTTCAGCCACGACCCCTTCTTGCCCTCGCCGGCCTGGTCGCGGTCGAGCGGCGACTCGATCCAGAGCTGCGCGGTGGCGCGGGTGGCGTGGTGCACCACCGCCTGGTCGCCCTTCAGCTTCTCGAGCGCGGAGATGAGCCCGGGCGGGTAGCGGGTGAGCTGCACGCCACTGGCGTCGGCGAGCAGCTCGCGTCGGCGGCTCATCGCGAACTGCATGAGCATGGCGACGAACGGGGCCAGAACCAACAAGGCGAGCGCGGCGACGGCGATGATCACGCCCACGCTGCCGGCGTCGACGTTGTCGCGCCGGTCGCTCCGCCCGCCCCAGAACATGAATCGCAGGCCGAGGTCGGAGAGGAGCGCGATCGTGCCGACCGCGGTGACCGCGACCGTCGTCACGAGGATGTCGTAGTTCCTCACGTGGCTGAGCTCGTGCGCGATCACACCCTCGAGCTCCACCCGGTTCATCATCGTGAGGAGCCCTGTCGTGACCGCAAGCGCGGCGTGCTTCGGGTTGCGTCCGGTAGCGAACGCGTTCGGCGCGGGGTCGTCGACCACGTACAGCCGCGGCTTCGGGAGCCCCGCCGCGATGCAGAGCCCCTCGACCAGGTTGTGGTAGCGCTGATACTCGGGGCCGTCGGCCGGCCGGGCCCGGCTTGCCGCCAGCGCGATCCGGTCGGAGTAGAAGTAGGAGCCGAAGGCCATCGCGATCGCGATCACCACCGCGACGACGAGCCCCGCGGCGCCGTAGCCGAGCAAGAGGTCGAACGCGGCCGCCGTCGCCGCGATCAGCAACACGAAGACCGCGAGGAGCATGAACGTCCGTCGCTTGTTGCGCGCGATCTGCTCGTACAGCGGTCTGCCCCGATGAGGAGTGCGGCGCGCCGGCCGTTAGAACTGGACCTTGACCGGTCCCTCGGCCTCCGGATCGCCCTGGAAATACACGCGCTTCTGGAAGTTGAACGTGCCCGCGATCATGTTGCGCGGGAAGGTCGCGATCCCGTTGTTGTAGCCGAGGACGCTGTCGTTGTAGAACTGCCGGGCGTACGCGATCCGATCCTCGGTGCTGGTCAGCTCCTCCTGGAGGTTGAGGAAGTTCTGGTTGGCCTTGAGGTCGGGATAGGCCTCGGCCACCGCGAACAGGCTCTTCAGGGCCCCGCTCAGCACGTTCTCGGCCTGCGCCTGCTGCGCGGGCCCCTGTGCGTTGATCGCGTTGGCCCGGGCTTGGGTGACCGCCTCGAACGTGGTCTTCTCGTGAGCCGCGTAGCCCTTGACCGTCTCGACCAGGTTGGGAATGAGGTCGTAGCGCCGCTTGAGCTGGACGTCGATCTGCGACCACGCGTTGTCGATCCGGTTGCGGGCCCGGATCAGGCCGTTGTAGCTGAGCACGAGGACCAGCAGCGCGACCAACACCAGGCCGCCGATGACGATTCCGACTACCACGGCGAACGCTCCTGCTCGGCGGATACCTGCCCAGTGGAGATGAGAGACCTCATCATACGCTTCAGCGGCCGAGGGAGATCGCGGCCTCGTAGACCGTCACGAAGCGCTCGGCGAGGCGTTGCATGGAGAAGCCGGCCGCCCGCTGCTCGCCCGCCTCGACCAGGCCGGCCCGCCGGCCGGGGTCGTCGAGCAGCCGTCGCAACGCGAGCCGGAGCGACTCCGGGTCGCCGGGCGCGACCATGAGCGCCTCGAGGTCGGGCCGGGCGACGTTGCGGTAGCCGGGGATGTCGGACGCGATCACGGGCACGCCGGCGGCGAGGCCCTCGAGCACGACCATCCCGAACGACTCGCCGTGCAGCGACGGTGCGCAGAGCACGGTGGCAGCGCGCAGCCGGCGGGCCTTCTCGTCGTCGGTGATCGGGCCCAGCCATACGACTCCTCCGACACCCAGTGCCTGCAGCGCCTCGGTCTCGGGGCCGTCGCCGGCGACCCACAGCACCCCGTCGCTGCCGAGCGCGGCGAAGGCGTCGAGCAACACCCCGAGGCCCTTCCGGGGCTCGTGACGCCCCAGGAAGAGGATCGCGGGCGGTTCCTCGCCCCCGGTCCCCTGCGGCCACGGCGCCGCCTTGGCGAAGCGGGCCACGTCGACGCCGTTGGGCAGCACCCAGTAGCTCCCGCCGAGGGCCTCCTCGGCGGTGCGACGCGCGTCCTCCGACACGGCGGTGCGGATCGAGAGCTGGTTGGCCGCGCCCTTCGCCGGCTTCCGGAGGTAACGGTACGGGCGGGGACGGCTCGCCGCGGCCGCGTGGAATGTCCCCACGGCGGGGATGTCGGAACCGAGCAGCGCGGCGGTGGTGGGGCCGGGCACGAGCGGCTCGTGCAGATGCAGCACGTCGGGGGCGAAGTCGCGCAGGGCCTCGAGGGTGCGGCTCGCGGCCACCTTGCCCGGTGCGATGGGCGACACCGATCCGTTGCTCGACACCTTCGTGCTCGGCCCGACCGAGGTGACGAAGGGCTCGGGCGGCGGTCCGTCACACGGAGCGATGACGCGCGCGTCCGCGCCGATCTCGCGGAGAGCGCGCGCGAGCCCGAGCACCTGGCCCTGCACGCCGCCGGGCGTGGAGAGCGAGTACGGAGACACCAGGCTCACCCGCATAGGACACCCTCACGATGGCAGATCAGGCGGGCCTCCGTCGCTCCGTAGATCGCTGGGCCAGTTGGGCTGCATCAGGTGCCACTGCTCGGGGGCGGCACGGATCAGCTCCTCGAAGCGTCGCGCCAGCTCCTGGGTGATGCGGGCGACGTCGTCGCGCAGCCGTCCCTCGCGTTCCGTGGGAACCGGCGGGCCGATCCTCCCCAAGTGGCTCCCGCCGGGCCGGAAGTACACGCCGGCCGGGACCAGCGGCGCGCCCGAGCGAAGCGCGAGCGTGGCCGGCCCGGCCGGCAGCGTGGTGCGCTCGCCGAAGAACTCGACCTCGACGCCTTCGCCGGTGAGGTCGCGGTCGCACAGCAGGCACACGACCCTGCTCTCGCTCAGCGCGCGCAGGACCGCCGCCGCCGCACCCCGCCCGAGCGGGATCACCTCCATGCCGAGCGCGCGGCGAACGCCCGCGAACCACTCGAACAGCTCCCGAGATCG
>Ga0209515_10001728_pt1 | contig 35539 bp, 29 predicted proteins | sample Subgroupgradi54m_FD_187454 | JGI IMG/M metagenome (GOLD analysis project Ga0209515, IMG submission 187454) | Subsurface groundwater microbial communities from S. Glens Falls, New York, USA - GMW60B uncontaminated upgradient, 5.4 m (SPAdes)... ... | reverse complement strand
TCGATGCCAACGGCCTGCAGCACGGCTTGCTCGACCGCCGCGCCCCGGGCCGTCAGCAGGATCAGCCGGGTCGCCGCAATCTCGGGATGGGCCTTGATCGCGCGGGCCAGGTCCAGGCCGTCCATGCCCGGCAATTGCCGGTCGAGCAGGACGACCGAAAAGGGTTCACCGGCCTGCGCGGCGGCCCGGAGCAATCGCACCGCTTCCACCCCGTGGGTCGCCTCGCCATCGCGCACGCCCCAACCGGAGAGCTGGTGATGCAGCACGGCGCGGTAGGTGGCGTTGCCCACCACGACGAGCACGCGCCGGCCGGCCAGATCGCCGGCGGGCGCCGGGGCCGATGCCACCGCCCCGCGCTCGAGCCGGGCCGAAAACCAGAATACCGAGCCCTGCCCCGGCTCGCTGCTGACACCGATCTCGCCCTGCATCAACTCGGCCAGCCGGCGCGAGATCGCCAGCCCCAGGCCGGTGCCGTCGTGTTTTCGACCGCCCGGACGGTCGAAAGGCGTGATCGTTTGGAACAACCCGGCCTGCATATCCGGCGCAATGCCAACCCCGGTATCGCGGACTTCGAAGTGCGCGGTGACTTCCTCGTGCTCGCCGGTTTCGACACTGGCGTGCACGACCACCTCGCCGTGCACGGTGAACTTGATCGCGTTGCCGATCAGGTTCAGCAGAATCTGCCGCAGCCGCCCCGGATCGCCGCGCAATGTCGGCGGCGTGCCGTCGGCGACCACGCCGATCAGTTCCAGTCCCTTCGCCTGGCCGCATTCCGCCAGCAAGTCCAGCGTGCTCTCCACCAGCTCCCGCAGATCGAAGTCGATCGACTCGAAGGTCAGTTTCCCGGACTCGATTTTCCACAGGTCGAGGATGTCGTTGAGCGCCGTCATCAGGGACTCCGGGTCCGACCGCGCGGCGTCGGCGTGGTTGCCCGGCGCCGTGGCGGATGGTGACGCGTCGCCCTGCCCGACGCGACCGCCGGAACTTTCCCCTCCCTGCCCGGCCGCGGCGCGGCCGATCGATTCGGCCCAGTCCCGGGCCTGGCGCAACTCCCGCGTCTGCTCTTCCACCAACTGCTCCAGATCCGCCATCTGTCGCCGGGCGCGGCGCCCCAGCTCCCACTTCTCCGTCAGCGCAACCGCCAGCTGCAACGCCTCGATCTCGTCGAATGGCTTCTTGAGGATAACCAGCCGGTCTGTCTGGCCGAGTTGCATGATCGTCTCGCTCCAGGAATAGTCCGAATAGGCCGTGCAGATCACCACCTGTACATTGGGGTCGGCCGACCAGATCTTTGCCGTCGTCTCCACGCCGTCCCAGCCCGGGGGCATGCGCACGTCCACGAAGGCCATCGCATAAGGCCGGCCCTCGGCCACAGCCCGCTGCACCATGCCATACGCCTCTTTGCCTTGTTCCGCAAAGTCGAGGTCGAACGTCGGGGCGATCGGCGCGGCGGTTTGCAGTCCGAAAAGCGCGACCTCCGCCTCGCTGAGCGCGGCCGCAGTCCATTTCCGGCAAAGGATCTTGCGAAAGTCGTCGTGGATCGCCCGGTTGTCGTCGATGACCAGGATTCGCCGCTGGGATTTCGCGGGCAAATCGGCGCCCGGCGATGGGATTGATGGATTCACGTGATAGTTCATTGCGGCCGCCCCGGCCGCGCTGGAGGGAGCAGCTCACGGGAATGGTCCCGGTCACCGCGCCGTTCATCTGTTCCGAGCTTAGTGGCTCCGCCTTTGATGTCCCGCATAAACTTATGCTTCCTCGAGCCGGCCAAATGGCTCTGACATTTGAGTTTCACAACGCGGCCCGCGGGTATAAGGTTTCCACCCTCGACAGCGCGATATCCCTTCCCGTGATTTTTCAAAAATCGTTCCTCTCCGGCTGCGGCGCCCTCGTGCTCCTGTTTTCCGGCTGCGCGACCGCGCCGCAAACCACCACGACCGTCCCGGTCGCCCCCTCCCCATCCGTCGCAACTGCCGACCGTCCTCCGCCGACCGCCCGGGCCGTTGCCGTCCGTCCGTCAGCACCGGCAGGCGTGGCGAACATCCGGGGGTCGGAGGAATCGAGCATGCTGCTCGACGACTTTACGACCTTTGTGGCGGCGATCGACGGAGTGCCGGTCCCGGCCGGACGGAAAGGCTGGAGCACGCCCGTTGAAATCAACGCCGGCGGGCACGTCCTGACGGTCGAGTTCATCCGCGGCGTATTTTCGGCCCGCTCCACCCTGGAACTCAATGCCGTCGCCGACGCCCGCTATGAGTTGCGCTTCAAGACCGATGCCCAGCTTTTCGGACACAACAGCTTTTGCGACTTCTGGGTGGTCGACCTGGCCACGGGCGAAATCGCCTCCCCGGTCGCCAAGGCGTCCGTGACCAGGATCCAGTGATCCACGCCGCGCGGCCCGTCGGCGCGGTGGCGCCATTGCCGGCCAGATCAAGATCCCCGCGGCGCCGCGGCGCGCGCATTATTTCTTTGTGCTCCGCAGTTCCATGTCCTGCGGCACAGTGCTGAGCGACTCGGCGAGGGTGGTCAGGCCTTCCTTCACCTTAATGATGCTGTCCTGGTGGAGGGTCTTCATGCCACTCTTCATGCAGATCCGCTTCAACTCGGCGGTCTCCGCCTCCTTGTTGATCGCCTCGATCAGCTCCTCGTTGTTCACGAGCAGTTCGTGGATGCCGAGGCGGCCCTTGTAGCCGGTGCTGTTGCACTTGGGGCAGCCGGCGGCGTTGGCCTTGTAGATCTGGCCGCTCCAGCCGATGGCGCGCTGCAGGACATCCTTCTCGCGTCCCTCGGGCTCGTAGGCCATGCGGCAGGCTTTGCAGACGCGACGCATGAGGCGCTGGGCGCAGACGCAGACGAGCGACGACGAGATCATGAACGGCTCGATGCCCATGTCGGTCAGGCGCGCGACCGTGCTGGGGGCGTCGTTGGTGTGGAGTGTGCTGATCAGCAAATGGCCGGTGAGCGCGGCCTCGACCGCGATGTTCGCCGTCTCCTTGTCGCGGATTTCGCCGACAAGGATGATGTCGGGGTCCTGGCGGAGAAAAGCGCGCAGGGCGGCGGCAAACGTAAGCCCGATCTGCCGGTGCATCTGCATCTGATTGATGCCGGGCAGCGTGTATTCGATGGGATCCTCGGCGGTGCGGATGACAATGTCCGGCGTGTTGATCTCGTTCATCGCCGAGTAGAGCGTCATCGACTTGCCGGAGCCGGTGGGGCCACAATGCAGGATCATGCCATAGGGCTGCCGGATGCACTCGCGGTATTTCGCGAGATTCTCCTCGGTAAAGCCGAGCGCGGGCAGCGGCAGCGTGGATTTCTGCTTGTCGAGAATACGCATCACCACGCCCTCGCCGTAGTTCAGCGGGGCGGTGGAGACGCGCAGGTCGATGTCGATGTTCTTTTTGTTATATTGCTTGAAAACGATGCGGCCGTCCTGCGGCAGGCGACGCTCGGAGATGTCGAGGTTGCACATGATCTTGAGGCGGGCGACCAGCGCCCCGGCGATCTTGCCGGGCAGACGCAGCTTTTCCTGCGTCAGGCCGTCGATGCGGTAGCGGACCACGACCTCCTTTTCCCACGGTTCGATGTGAATGTCGGACGCCCCGCCGAAATACGCGTCCTCGATGATGCGGCCGGAAAGCTGGATGATGGGCGCCGAATCCTCCTTCTCCAGATCCTCGTCCTTGATCTCCGTCTCATCCTCGTTGAATTGCGCGCCGAGCTGATCCACCACATCGGTGAACTGCACGTCGTCGCGCGAATGGTCCTGTTTCAGTTTCTCGCGGAGGTCCGACTCGCGGCCGAGCAGCCGGATGACACGCAGGCCGGTCTTGTCCTGGATCTTGGCCGCGACCGCCGTCTCGAACGGGTTGGCAAAGGCCACGAGCAGGAAATCCCCCACCTGCCCGACCGGGAGGATCAGGTTCTTCTGGCAGAACTCGAGGTCGATCTTTTCGAACGTCCCGCCGTGGATCCGATAACGGGCTACGTTATAAGGGGTGAGCCCGAGCGCGCGGCACTTGGCCAGCAGCAGCTGGAAGGCGGTGATGCGGTGGTCGGCCTGGAGAATCTGGTCGAGTTGGTCGCCGGTCGGCTCATCCGGACGCGCCAGCAGCACAGCGTTGTTCTCGGCGGAGAGCTTCCCCATCTCCTCCAGCTGGTCGATGATCTGGGTCTGTGTGCGTCCGAGGGGCATGATCAGGAAGAGGGCGCGGTTCTCTCTCCACCGCGCTTGGCCGTGTCGCTCCGCTCCGCCTGCAGGCGGTCGAGAAAATCCGCGATGATGTCCATCGTGGTCGCCTGCCAGATGATCTGCCCCCCCAGTTTCTTTTCCCAGTGGGCGCGCGCCGCCGGACTCAGGTAATACGCGGTCGCCACGAAATGGAAGTCCTCCTCCTTGTCGAAGGGCACGCTCCACGTCGCCCAGCAGGCGTCGATCTCGAGGTCCCTCTTCACGTCCTCCGGTACGTCGTAGCCGCGCAAGTCGATGACGCCCACTCCGTGGTCGTCCACGACATGTTGCAGCAAATCCTCCTCGCGCAGCACCTTCTTTTCGTAGACGAGCACGCTCAATACCGAGCTGCGGCGCATGTCGCCGGTCGCCGCGATCTCCAGCAAACGCTCGTTGGCCGCCTCGAGATCCTCGAACTTCACCAGATTGTGCTCGATCAGCGCCGAACCCAGCAGGCGATTGGAACGCATCAATAATGGCCGGTATTCGGACATGGCGGTGAGGGAAACTTACTCAGGCCGTGGCGGTTGGCGATTTCTTTTGTTTGGCGCGCATCTTTCGGACGCGTTTTAACAGTTCTTTCCGGAGCTTGGGGATGCCTGCCTCCGTCAGGCAGGATATCGGCAGCACCTCGACTTTGCCGTAGCGCTTTTTGAACTTCACCAGATTCGTCACTGCCGCCGGTTCGTCCATTTTGTTGGCCGCGACCAGCCGCGGCTTGTCGAGCAGGGCCGGCGAGTAGAGTTCGAGTTCCTTCAGCAGCTGCTTGTAGTCGTCGCGCGGATCGCGGTCATCCGTGCCGGCCAGGTCGAGGATGAGGAGGAGAAGCTTGCAGCGCTCGATGTGCTTCAGAAACCGATGGCCCAGTCCCCGGCCCTCGGCGGCGCCGGCGATGAGTCCGGGCACGTCGGCCATGATCAGCCGGTCGTAATCCTCCTTGTATTCGATGATGCCGATCTGCGGGTGCAGCGTCGTGAACGGATACGGCGCCGTCTTCGGACGTGCGTTGGTGATGAGCGTGGTCAGCGACGATTTCCCGGCATTGGGGAAGCCCACGAGACCAATGTCGGCGATGCTCTTCAGCTCCAGCCGGTAGACGCCCGCCTCGCCCGGCTCGCCGGGCCCGGTCTTGCGCGGGGAGCGGTTGACCGAGGACTTGAACTTCGTGTTGCCGAAGCCGCCCTTGCCGCCCTTGCACAGCACGAATTCCTGATGGTCCTGCAGAATCTCGGCCACGACTTCGCCGGTGGCGGCGTTGCAGCAAACCGTGCCGAGCGGCACGCGCAGGATGGCCGCCCTGCCCTCGCGGCCGTTGCAGTCCTTGCCCAGCCCGTGTTCGCCGCGTTCGCCGGTCCAGTGCGGCTTGAACTTGAAATCGATCAGGTTGTTCTGGTCGTCGTCGCCCCGCAGGATGACATCGCCGCCCTTGCCGCCGTCGCCGCCATTCGGACCGCCCCAAGGCTCGTATTTTTCGCGCCGAAAGCTGACGCAGCCGCGACCGCCGTCGCCCGCGCGCGCCTTGATGGTGGTTTCGTCGATGAACATGCCTCCATCAGTCTATGCCTGCGCGCTGGCGTAAAGCGCAATCGGCAGATGCTTCCGGTAATGCTGGAAATCACCGTCAGTCGTAAAAATATCCATCTCCCTGCGGACGGCTACGGCGCAGATCAGGTAGTCAGTCATCGAACCTTGCACCCCCTTGCTCCGGCACAGATTGAAATACTCTGCCGCCATTTCGAAATCCACCGTGAGCAGCGGCACATCGGGAAAATGGCACAATGCAGCCCGCACCTGCTCGAATTGGCCTCGCTCCTTGATCCCGGACAGCAGTTCCTGCCGGATTGGGCCCAGGATGGTCACTGCACCGTGACCGATCAGCCACTCCAGCTCGGACCGCAGCGCCGACGCATGTCCGTCCGCCCGGCGGAAGGCCGCCGACCACACCGGCGTGTCCGCCAAAACTTTCATCGCTTGGCCCGCTCTGCCTTGTAATCGAATCCCGGTTCGAACACGACCGAGCCGAACAGTTTTGTCACTCCCCGCTGCTCCCGGTGCTGGATATACTCGGCCAACGCTTCGTTGACCGTGGCTTTCTTGGTCTTGTGGCCGCCGGCCTTCTGGGCCTTGGCGAGCAGCCGGTCGTCGATCTCCAGGTTTGTAGGCACGGCCACACAATGGGGCACACAAGGCCGCTGTCAAGTTGCCCGCGACACAGGCGCCTCGAACCAGGCCAAGCCAGTCCACTCCGCGGTCGATTTCTAAAGCTCCACTCCCAGCAAAAGCTCGAAACCTGTGCGACACGGTGAGCACAAATCGGCCGATTTGGCATCGTGCTCTGCCAGGCTGTGCGGGTAGGAACGAGCGCACTCCGGATTGCGGCAGCGGACCGCACCCAACATCTGCCCGTATGACGACAATGCCTGCTTGAGCAGGCGGTTCATCAATCTCGGACGATGCGGGCTGTCTTGGTTGAAACCCGCCGTGAATCGTGCGACTGACATCACCCCGGCGGAACCGCCGTTATAGGCCATGCCGAAAACAAACATATTTGCCGCAAGCCGCCAGATTCTATCCAAGTGGGTGCGCTGTGATCAGCCTGGGCCTGTCATCCCCCGGACGGACCTCCCAGACCGTGCGGATACAGGGGTTGCTCCTGTCCGGCATCGGCAGTTGCCAGTCGAGAGCGTAGCGGACCAACTAAACTTGAAGAGGCCGAAGTTAGATTCCGGCACGCCCATCATGGGGAAACCACTCGACGAGCTTCTTGCGTAATCGAATAAACGCCTCATCGCGACAACGCTGCAAACTGATCTTCTCGGCGATTCTTTGGTAAAGGGCCGATGACCTCGGCAAGTCAGGGATTCGCAACGCTGCCTCCAGTGCCTCCTTCGGACGTGTCGGCTTGTTGTTGGCCTCGAAGGCAAAGCCTTTTTCGCACAACCACTCGCGGACTCGCTTGCCCGCAGGCCATTCAATCACCGCTTCCATGGCGTTGTCCGCACCCCACACCCATACATCCACTTCCGGCTCGATCACGATGGACTTTGCCGCCTCCCCCCAGTGTGCAAACAACCGACCGTCCAATTGCGTCTCCAGTGCTATCGCATTGGACAAGTCTGTCCCGCAGCCCTCGAAATCCAGCACCAACAAGGCGTGCTTGAATCGTCGCCGCTCCAGCGCCAGCACTTCCGGCCCACTTTCCCGTGTGCCACCATCTCGACCTGGATGCACACGAAACTCGAATTCTATCGGGTGAATTCCCATCGCTTCAGGTCGGCCCAATGCGCCTTTGAGCGCAAATTGCGCGTTCTTGTCCGCGACCAAAAGCACGAGGTCCTTCATGGCTAATGCTCAACTCAAAATGCCGGAGGCAAAGAGCACGCCTAAATCCGGCTCACCCTTCTTCCACTCACGCAACGCAGGATGGCGATCGCCCGAAATAATGTCGGTCGCCCCACTTGAGTCTTTGGCGAAGCAAAGCACGTCGCACGGCTCAAGCATGTTTAGCGCGACGGGGCTGTGCGTAGCGAGCAGCACTTGGCTGCGGTAAATCGACGAGAGCGATTGCAGCACTGTTTCAATGGCACGCGGATGAATGCCGTTCTCTGGCTCTTCGATCAAGAACGTCCCCTCAATGTCGGGCAAATACGCCGGAATTGTCAGCGTCAACAAACGCAGTGTGCCATCTGATGCCAGCCATGAGGGCACTTTCGCACCATTCATATATTCGATGATGAGATATCGGTGTTTGTCTTCGGGCCGTTCCACGGAATCCACGTCTTTTATGTCATCCAAGGCCGTGCGCACATGCTCCAGCCAAGCACGGAACCGCTTTTGGTCCTGCCTCAACTCAGCTACCACCCAGGGTAGGTTTGAGCCGTCCGTCTGGAATCGTCGGCCCAATCCGGGAGGGCTCGGCTGACGCATCAATTGGCTGTTCAAGACGAAAGGCTGGACCCCCCTTTCTAGCAAATTCCTAAACCAAGTGCTCACCGGAAAGCTATCGGTGTCTGCGGGAATGTTGGCTAACGCTGATTTTCCCCGTCCCAGTTTAAATGAAGGGGTGTAGGACTCGCGGCCTTCGGGATAATAGTTGTCATTTCCACCGGGTTTCTTGCTAAGAGCGGATTTAAAACCTTTCTGCGACTTGCTGATGAGGTTGGAGCTCTCCGGTTGCGGAGCTGGAAACAACTCCCGTTGCCCGGGTGCTTTGTCTGCTGCCGACTCTTTTAGCCAAAGTGTTTCGTAATCCAATCCGATCTCATTGCTGTTAGGCTCCAACCCCACCTCCACCTCATAACGAACGTGCGTAAACCGCCGCTTATCTTCGGCCATGACCTTATGCACCGCATCAGGAATCTCCGCCTCTACCGCAAGTTGAAACGAATTGCCCAAGCCCATCCACAATAGCTTCTCGAAGCTGCTGCTCCGCAGCCGCACCGTCTCCAAGACTCCACCCCGATTGCGCACCAAGTCACCAAGAAAGCCGATCACGTCGAGAAAAGTCGTCTTGCCGCTGGCGTTCGGACCAACCAGTGCGCGAAACGGACCGAGCGTCTGATCCACCGACTTAAGGCAACGGAACGAACGGGTTTGAATACGCGTAAACATGATTTGGTGATGGATGACTATCCTGCCAACTACAACTCTTACCGAGGGGTGCGGTGCTGGCTGGTAACAAAAAGCGGCTACCTGCCTGTATCAGACCGTCACCTTGATCCCCTTGCGGAGATAGGTCGGGACATCGAGATCCTGGCCTTCGAACAGATTGCGGTCGGATTTGTCGAACGCGCCGCGGTTTTCCGCCGGCTCGCCCTGGAATCCGAATTCCACCTGCTTGGGCTTTTCCGCGTGAACGGCCGCGGCGCGGGCCGGGTCGGTCGTCACCGTGGTCTTCACCGTCGTGTTGCTCTCGGCCGCGGCCGAGGTCGCCGTCGCCCCGGCCCCGCGATCCGCCGGCTTGCGCACGACCGGCGGCGGAGCCGGCCGGCGGGAAAGGCCGCGGTTCCCGATGTCCGTCGTGCCGATGACGCAAATCTCCACCTTCCCCTGCAGGCCCTCGTCGATCGCCGCGCCCATGACGACATGCGCCTCGCGGCCGAATTCCTCCGTGATGGCGGTCATCAGCTCGTTGACCTTGGTCAGGCTGAGATCGGCGCCTCCGGTGATATTGACGAGCAGCCGGTCGGCCTTGCGGGCGTATTCCGGCGTGTGCAGCAGCGGACAAAGTTTGAGGTCGTCGAGCGCCGCCTGCGCGGGATTGTCGCCGTCGCCCACCCCGAGGCCGAAAAGCGTCTTGCCGCCGCGCTGCTGGAAGACCTGGCGCAGGGCGGTGAAGTCGACGTTGATCAGGCCGGTGCGGGAGAGCATCGCCCAGATCGACTTGACGCCGCGACCGATCCATTCGTCCGCGCGGGCAAAAGAGTCGAGCACGCTGGTCTGCTCCGTGCCTTCCTGCAGCAGCATGTCGTTCGAAAGAGGAATGACCGCGTCGCACACGCGGCGCAGCTCGGCGAGGGCCTCCTCCGCCTGTTTGCGCCGGCGCCCGCCCTCGAAACTGAAAGGCAGCGTGACGAACGCGATGACAACGGCGCCCGCCTCGGCGGCAATCTCGGCCACCACCGGCGCGGCGCCGGAACCCGTGCCGCCGCCCAGGCCGGCCACGAGGAAGATGAGGTCGGTGTCCTTGACGATCTCGGCGATCTTGTCGGCATCCGCCTCGGCGGCCTTGCGCCCGAGCTCGGGATCGCCACCCGCGCTGAGTCCGCGCGTGAGCGAGGTGCCGATCAGGATCTTGTCCTGCACCGGCGACGTGCTCAGCGCCTTGAAATCGGTGTTGATGACCGCGAGCTGCAGGCGGTCGAGGTTCTCCATCTTGAGCCGGTCGACGGCATTCGAGCCGCCGCCGCCGACGCCGACGAGCTTGATGCCGACGTTGCGGTCGGTCAGCGCCTCCAGCGGAAGTTCATTGGACGAATTATCCATAATATTGAAACCGGTCATTTTGAACGCAGTGAAGAATCCATCAAACGGTAGCTGCACCGGCCCGTCGGCCGTAGCCTTGGCGAAGGCTGATGACGGCGCGGCCAAACGCTCACGCGTTCGGCTACTGGATTCTTCGCTTCGCTCAGAATGACAAGCGAGAGTGGCATGGCAGATTTCAGGAGGTGGTGAAGATTTTCGTGAGGCTGCTCAACAGGCCGGGCTTGCGGCGGGCGGGCACCGCGTGCTCGTAGGCGCCGCGCAGGCCGAACTGAAAAACGCCCAGCACGGTGCTGAACATCGGATCCTTCAGCTCCTCCTTCACCCAGGCGGGCGGCTCGCCGCGGCGGGCCGGCAGGCTGAAGACCCGCGCCGCCGCCTCCTCGATGCCGGGCATCCGCGAGGTGCCACCCGTGAGGATGACGCCAGCGCCGCAATGCTCGGGCGCGAACGCCGGGCCGAGTTTGCGGCGCACAACCTCGAGCAGCTCGATGATGCGGGCGGCGGAGATCGTCTCGATGGCCATTTTGGAAAACTGCCGGTCGCCGAAGGATGCATCGCCGTTCAACCACACCTTGTCGGCCTTGTCGCGGGTCTGGACCGTGCCGCGCGCCTGGCGGAACTTGAGCATCTCGGCCTGCGAGTGGGTGACGCGCAGCCCGATGCTGAGGTCGTTGGTCACGTGGTCGCCGGCAACGGGCAGCGTGCCCGTCACCAGCACGTGGCCGTCGCGATAAAGCACGTAGTCCGTCACGCCCTTGCCGATGTCGATGACGAGCACGCCCTGCGTCCGCTCCTCGGCGGTGGTGAGCAGCGAGCCGCTGGCGAGGCTGGCGAGCACGAGTTCGCGCACTTCCAGGTGGTAGCCGCCCACGACGTGAATGTTGTCGCTCACCTTGCTCTCCGGACCGTGCACGATCCAATAGCCGACCTCGAGGCGGCGGCCCGACAGGTGCTCGGGGTCCGGCACGGCGTGCCCGTCGAGCCGGAAGGGGCGGCGAATCTCGTGGATGCGTGAGCGTCCCGCCGGCAGCTCCTTTTCCTTGGCCAGCGCGCATACCGAGGCGATGTCGAGGGCGGTCACGGTGTTGTCGGCTGACTTCACGTTGACCGAGGCCTCGTTGTAGAAAGCTTCCAGATGCCCGCCGGTCTGGGCGAGCCAGACCTCGTCGATGCGCGCGCCGGCGCGCTTTTCGGCGAGTTCGAGCGCCTGGTGCGTCGCCTCGCAGGCGGCCTTGTAGTCGACGACCTCGCCCTTCTGCACGCCATGGGCCGGCGCCACGCCGACGCCGATGATGTTCAGGCTGCGACCGCGGGCGATTTCGCCCACGAGCACTGCGATTTTGCCGGTGCCGATTTCGACGGCGGCGATGATTTTGCTGCTGCTAGAGATCACGTTTGCTGTCCTTGCGTTGGGCGGATGAGGGAAAGGAGAAAGCCGGTTGCGGCGTGCCAGCCAGCTCTTCCGGCGAACGGAGCATCTGCACCGGAACCTGGCCCTCGAGCGAAAGGTTGACGGATCGCAGCACCGGTCCCGGCAGCACGCGCGCGGTCTCTTCGATGACGGCGTTGAGCTGGGCGATCTGCTTGTAGAAATCGCGTTTCCGGCTGAAGACGATTTCCGGGATGTCCTGCGCCTTCACGATGATCTCGTCGCGTTCCGCCAGCCGCCCGAGGGAAACAATGATCCAGTCGCGGTAGAGGTGCGGAGCCTGGAGCTGGGCCGTTGAGAGCAGGCTGGAAACGTCGCTCATCCCGTCGATGGCCGCATAGCCGCGACCGGCCCGCACGAGGCGGATGCCGTCGAGCCAGGGCAGCCCGGCCAGCATCGCCTTGTCGTAGTTAGCCCCGTCGTAAACCACGCCGTCCCGGGCCACGAGCAATTGCCGGGTCGTCCCGCTTTCGTCGCCCGCCTGGACGCGCGCCACCGGCGTGCGTTCCTGCAGCGTGACGACCAGCGTGTCGGGAAAGCTCCGGGTGAGGACGGCGGTGCGGACCTGGCCGTTGGCGAGCAGTTTGTCGCGCAGGGCGGAAAGTTCGAGCGCCATGAGGCTGGCCGATCGGGGCAGTTGGAGCACCCCGTGCACCCATTGCTGCGTCAGCATGCCGTCGGTGATGAGGGCGATGTCGCGCACCGGCTTGCTGTGCACCGCGGTGGTCAGGGCCGCCCGGTTGCTTATCCATTCGTGCGCGAGCAGATACCCGCCCCAGGCCACGACCACGGCCAGCGTGGCCAGGGCGGCGGCCTTGAGCCACGCGATCACCTGCCGGCGGCGGCCCTTGCGCGACATGGCTGGCGCGCTGACCTCCTGGCGGATGTCGCGCCAGGAGCGGCCCGGCGAGGCGTGGTTGTCTTTGGCGGCACTCATTTCAGCAAGGGGGGTGTCAGCTGGAATCGCTCGATGGCGGGGGCCACCAGTTCGCGGCACAAAGCCACGAAATCCAGTCCCACGCATCGCGCGCTCATCGGCAGCAGGCTGGTTTCCTTCATGCCCGGCAGCGTGTTGATTTCCAGCAAATACAGCTCGCCGTCGTCCGAGAGCATGAAGTCGATCCGCGCATAGTCGCGGCAACCGCAGGCGGCGAAGGCCATCTCGGCGGCCTGGCGCACCTGCGCGGCCATATCCTCGGCCAGCTGGGCCGGCGCGAAATACTCCGTGAGACCCTTGGTGTATTTGCTGGTGTAGTCGAACACCCCCGATTTCGGAACTATTTCCACGACGCCCATGGCGCGGCCGCGCAGCAGGCCGACGGTGAGTTCGCGACCGATGATGCGCTTTTCGGCGACCCACTCGCCCTGGCGTATTCCCGCCAGCGCGATTTCCAGCCCGATCTTGGACGTCACGATCTGCAGGCCGACGCTGCTGCCCTGCCGGTTGGGCTTGAGCACGATCTGTTCGCCAAATTCCGCCCCCAGCGCCGCCGCCGCGGGCTTGGCGGTCGAGGAGAATTGCCGGCCCGGAGCGACCTGGATGCCCATGGCGGAAACCGTCTGGCGCGTGCGCCACTTGTCGAAGGTGAGGTCGCTGCCCCTGGCATCGCAGCCGGCGAAACCGATGCCCGCGGCCTCCAGCAGCCGCTGCATGCCGCCGTCCTCGCCAAAGACGCCGTGCAGCGTCGAGCAGACGATGTGCCGCGCCGGATCGAGCCCCGGCGGCAGCGCATCGGCCTCGACCGCGAAAAACTGGGTGGGATGGGCGTAGGCCATGGCCAGGGCGGTCGCCTTGCCGGAACCGAGCGAAACCTCGCGTTCCGGCGACGTGCCGCCGGCGAGGATGGCGATGACCGGTGCCTTCATCGCAGGTCCCTCCAGCCCGACCTACAAAAATCGACCATGTCTCTCACAGCACCTCCCTCCCTCTTGGCCGTAGGGGCGCAGTCTTGCTGCGCCCTTCGCCCATGGCATGCACCCACCTGGGCGCAGCAAGACTGCGCCCCTACACCTACACGAGGAAACCGGTTCCCGCTCACAGCACGTCCCTCCATTCCTGGCCGTAAAGCAGCACCTCGGGCTCCAGCTCGATGCCGCGGGCGCTCTGGACGCGCGTGCGGATCTTGCGGACGAGGCCGATGATGTCGGCACTGGTGGCATGACCGCGATTGACGATGAAATTGGCGTGCACCGGCGAAACCTCGGCATCACCCACCCGCTCACCCTTCAACCCAAGCTCATCGATGAGGCGGCCCGCCGAGGCGCCGGGCGGGTTCTTGAAAATGCACCCCGCGCTCGGCTCGCGCGGCTGGGTCTCCACACGTTTTTTTTGGTAGACATCGATCTGGCGGCGGATGTCGCCGGCATCGCCACCGGCCGCCGACTCCAGAAAGGCCCCCAGCGCGATCGTGTCCTGCAATTCGGCGCAGTGCCGGTAGCCGGCGTGCATCGCCGCTTTCGGCAGCACCCGCACCTCCCCCTGCATGGTCATCAGGTGCACTTCGGAAACAACATCGAACATCCAGCCACCCATCGCGCCGGCGTTCATGCGCAGGGCCCCGCCGACCGAACCGGGGATGCCCTCGAGAAATTCAAAACCCTTGAGCCCGGCCTTCGTGGCGAGCCCGCAGAGGTTTTTCAGCCGCAGACCCGCGCCGGCCCAGACCCGACCGTCGGGTTGCGATTCGAACTTCTGCCAGTTCTCGTGCGCCAGGCTGATGACCAGCCCGTCCACGCCGTCGTCGGGAATGATCAGGTTGGAGCCGCGGCCGAGCAGCAGCACGGGCAGGCCGCGCCGGTTCACCTCGAGCAAAAGCTGGCGCAAATCCTCCGCGGTTGCCGGCTCGGCGTAAACGCGCGCCGGCCCGCCGACCCGCATCGTCGTCTTCGGGCCGAGCGGCTCGCGTTCCACCAGCTTCGTGGCCGCCGTGAGCCGGATGCGGGCGAACGCGAGGAATTCACTCCACGCCGCCTCGCGCTTTTCCGCGGCCTTCAACTGTGCGACAAATTGATGGGCGGCATGCTCGATGTCGCCCGCGCCAACAAACGCCAGGGTGTCGCCTGGTTTCAAAGCCGTGCGCAACGCCGCCAGTAACCCAGGATCGTTGCCCGGCAGGTACGTCACATGATGCTCCGCGCCGGTTCGCTTGAGTTCGGCGTAGATGTCGGCCGAGGTGCCGCCGGCGACCGGCGACTCGCTCGCCGCGTAGACATCCATCAGAAAAAGGCTGTCGGCCCCCGCCAGCGCGGCGGCGAACTCCGCCTTGAACCGGGCCGTGCGGGTATAGCGATGCGGCTGGAAGACCACGATCAGCCGTCCCGTCCCGGCCCGGCGCAGGCTGCTCAACAAGGCGCGGATCTCCGTCGGATGATGGGCGTAGTCCTCGTAGATCTTGACGGCCGATGCGTGCAGGAGCGCCTGGCGGCGGCGCACGCCGGCGAAGCCCGCCAGCGACCCGGCGTCGATCTTCGCGCCCAGATGCTGCGCCACGGCGAGCGCGGCGGCGGCATTGGCCGCGTTGAACTCACCCTGCGCCCGCACCGTCGCCTCGCGAATGGAAAATTTCCCGCCCAAACCGAGCACCAACTCAGGCGGAGAGTAACCCAATAGGTTACTCTGGAATTCTCCCGTTTGGCCGAAAGTGAACGTGGTCGCCGGCTTCCGACCGGCATTGGTTTTGCATGCCGGAATGTCGCGTTCCACCAGCTGGGAGCAAATCCGGACCGAGAGGGTGCAGGCGTCGCTGATGAACACCGCGCTTTTCGTCCGCGCAAAGAGCGCCGCAAAGGTCGCCTCCAGGTCAGCCAGACGCGCGTAATGGTCGGCGTGGTCCCAGTCGAGATTCACGGCGACGGTCACTTCCGGGGCGAAGCGGTCGATCGTCCCGTCGCTTTCATCCACCTCGGCGACCACCCAGTCCGCGGCATCGACCCGGGCTGGCGGCAGGGCGTCGTCCTGAAACAATCCGCCGAGAATCCAGCCGCAGGGGAAATCAGCCCGCTGCAGCGCCGTGATGAGCATCGCCGTGGTGGTCGTCTTGCCATGCGAGCCGGCGACCGCCACCAGCTTTTTGCCCTTGAGGACCTCGGCCAGCATCTCGCCGCGGCGCACCTGCGGCAACCCGAGCGCCGCGACGCGGCGCCGCGAGGGATGGGCGGGCGCGACGGCCGGGGAGAAAACGGCGAGTTGGGCATCGTCGGGCAATCCCCCGGCGGGGGGGAGGCTCACGCCGGCGCGCCCGAGCAGTTCCCGCACCGCCGGATTCCAGCTGTCGTCCTCGCCGCTGACGCGGAAGCCGAGTTGCGCGAGATACACTCCGAGCGGAGCCATGCCCATGCCGCCCGCGCCGAGCAGGTGCACCCGGGCGAATTCCTGGCCAAAGACGGAGGGTCGCGCGCTCATGCCAGCAGGGAGGCGGTGCGCAGATGGCCCGGGGGCGGCGCGCCGGTAGCGAGGTTTTCGAGGTCATGCACGATCGTCTCGATGCTGTTCTCGTGCGACATCCGGTGCAGGTTGACGCGGAATTTGTTCAACAGCCAGTCGTTGAAAATGACATCGAGCACCTCCTGGCGGAGCCCGGCGATCACCGGTTCGCCGATGACCACGCCCCCGCCCTGCTGCTCGAAATAAGTGGCGTTGGCCCACTGGTGGTTGTCCGCGGCCTGCGGATACGGGATCAGGATGGCCGGCGTTTCGCAGCGCACGAGTTCCGCAAGCGTGCCCGCGCCGGCGCGGCTGAGCACGACGTCGGCCGCGGACATGAGCACGCCGACCCGGTCGGAGAAGGGTTCAAACCACGAACGGACCTGCTGGCCGTTCCGGCCCGGCAGCTCGCGCCTGCCGGCCGTGCCCTTGCCCAGGCCCGTGACACAGTAGACCTGGATGCCCTCCAGGGCAAAGGCCTCGAGGTTGTCCTCGACCCAGCGGTTGAGGTTGCCCGCACCCTGGCTGCCGCCGAGGACGACCAGCAGCTTCTGCGCGGGATCGGCGCCGAGTTGCACGCGCGATTCCGTCCGATTCAGCCGGGAGATTTCGTTGCGCACCGGCAGGCCGGTGTGACGGACCAGAACGCCGCGGATGCCGGGCAGGCGGACGCCCGGGGGCAGATACAGCCGGTCCGCCATGCCGGCAAGCCGGCGCACGGCGCGGCCGGGTATGCGATTGGCCTCGTGCAGCGCCACGGGAACGCCCTGGATGCGGCCGGCGACCACGATGCCGGCGTTGGTGAATCCGCCAAAGCCGATGATGGCGTCGGGCCGCTCGCGTTTCAGGTAGCGCCAGCTGAAAAGGAAACCCCGGGCCTGCTTGACGATGAAGCGCGCGAGCACATCGGGCCGCAGTCCGAAGGGCGCGCTCGCCACCCGCTCGAGGGCGAGATGCGGGTACTTTTCCACCAGGCGGGTGTCCACCTGCTTGTGGCTGATGAAAAGCACGGTGCGGTGGCCGCGGGCGACGAGCGCCTCGGCCAGCGCGATGCCGGGCGAGAGGTGACCGCCGGTGCCGCCGCAGGCGATGATGAACGTGCTCACGCGACCACCTCCGTGAGGGCGCGTTTGCGCACGAGCGGCTTGGGCCGCTCCCATGTGCGCTGGGTGTTGATGATGATGCCGACGAGCAGGCCCATGAGCAGGAGATTGGAGCCGCCCGCGCTGATGAAGGGCAGCGCCATACCCTTCGACGGCAGGAGGCTGGTGACGACGCCGAGGTTGATGATCGCCTGCAGGCAGATGAGAAGCACGCAGCCGGTCACGAGCAGGAACTGGAAAAGATTCGGGGCGCGGCGCACATGCATGAGCCCGGCGACAAAGATGGTCGTGAACAGGCCGACCACGAGGAGCGTGAAGATCAGGCCCAGTTCCTCGCCGAGGATCGCGAAGATGTAGTCGGTGTGCGCCTCGGGCAGGAAGGCGTTTTGCTGGCGGCCGTTGCCGAGGCCGACGCCGTCGACGCCACCGGCGGCGAACGCGAGCAGGGCCTGCCAGGGCTGGTAGCCGGTGCCCTGGCGGTTCGCCTCGGGATCGAGGAAGGACAGCACGCGGCCGAGCCGGACGGGGTTGTGCATCACCAGGACGACGAAGCCGAGCAGCGCGGCCCCGATCGAGGGCAGCAGGAACCTCAGCCGTGCCCCGGCGAGAAAGAGCAGAAGGATGCCGATGCTCCCGAGCAGGAAGGCGGCGCCGAAATCGGGTTCGACCAGCACCAGCAGGCAGAACAGCCCGATCCACGCCGACGGCAGCACGAAGCCACGCTTGAATTCATGCAGCCGGCTCTGGTTGAGCGCCAGGTAGTGCGCGAGCGAAAACACCAGGGCGAGCTTGGCAAACTCCGAGACCTGCATCCGCACGCCGCCCAAACCGAGCCAGCGCCGGCTGCCATTGATCGGGACGGTGAACAAAACCGCCACCAGTCCGACCAGGGCGACGCCGGAGGCGATCCAGGCGAACTTGCGCAATTGCTCGAGGTCGGCGATGGTCACGAGCCAGCCGGCGCCGATGGCGAGCGCGAGGAAGATGATCTGCTTGTAGAGGTAGGCATAGGGCCCGCCCTTGATCGGCGAACTCGCGCTGAACAGCACGGCCAGGCCGATGGACACGAGCGCCACCACGCAGACAATGATGACGCTCGCGGGGGTGATCGTGAGAGGTCGGCGGGAAACAGCGGCGCTCGGCGGACTCACCATGTTCTCGGCTCAGTTCTTCGGCGGCTGCTCGGCGGCGGGCGGCTCCACCTTGATCGTCGGCACCTCGGTGCTGGTCTCCTTCAGGCCGGCATCGAGATCCTGGCCCGGCGGAGGCGGAGTGAGTTCGAAATGCGGGGTGGCCGGCTTTTCGGCGGGCGTCGCGGTCGCCGGGGCGGGCGCGGACGTGGCGGCCTTGCTGGAGACGGCCTTGAAGCCGGGCACCATCAGCTTCTGGCCGGCGCGGACTTTCGACGGATCCGTGATGTTGTTGGCCGCGGCGAGTTCACCGGTGGTCGTCTGCAGCTTGCGCGCGATCACCCCGAGGCTTTCGCCCGGCAGCACTTCGTAGAGGGGCGCGTCGCTATTGACGCGGGCCGCGGCGGGCTTGCCCGGGGCGGCAACAACGGTGGCGAGATCCTTCGGCGGCGCGCCGACCTTGCCCGGGATGATCAGCTTCTTGCCCGGCTGCAGGGTGGCACCCGTGCTGAGGTTGTTGGCCTTGGCCAGTTCCGACACCGTCAAATTATTTTTCTTCGCAAGATTCCAGAGATTGTCGCCCTTGACGATCGTGTAGGCCGAAACCGGCGCCACGTTGGCAGTGGCCTTGGGCGGAATCACGGCGGCCGCGGCGGGGGAACCGGGACGCGTGGGGGCCGCGTGGCCGAAATCCATCGGCGGCGCATAGGTGGTCGCCGGGCTGGGGCCCGTGCCGAGGTCCACGGCGGTCGGGCTGGCGGGGCTGAAGGTGACCGGGGCGACGGTCGGCCCGGCCGGCATGGTAGCATCGGGGGTCGGGACGTTGCGCGGTCCGGACTGGCAACCTGGGCTGGCGAAAATGAAGATGAACGCGAGCAAATGCACGGCGACAACTGCTCCGAATATCTGGAGGATTTTCATGACGGGAATATGAGTGGCAGGGTTGGTTGTTTGCTATCTAAAAATTGAAGTTATTCACAGCTTTTCCACAAGGCTTACGAACTGGCGGCCGCGGTCGTCGTAGCCGCGAAACATGTCGAAGCTGGCGAATCCGGGACTGAGCACGATGTGGTCCCCCTCGCCCGCCCGGCCGGCCGCGGCCCGAACGGCTTCCTCGAGGGTGGCGCAAAGGATGACGGGCACGCCGCCCTGGCGGCAATATTCCGCCAGGGTTGGCGCGGTTTCGCCGAGCAGAAAAGCATGGCGGACCCACCGGGCGATCCGGCGCACGAACCCCCCCAAGTCTCCGCCCTTGGCCTTGCCGCCGCCAATCCAGAAGACCGGGACCGGAAAAGCGGCGAGCGCCGCTTCGACCGCATGAAAATTGGTGGCCTTCGAGTCGTTCCAATACGTGACGCCCCGCCGCTCGCGCACCCTGGCCATCCGGTGCTCGCCCAACTGGAAACTGCCGGCGGCGGCATACAGCGTGTCCATGGGCAGCCGGGCCCGGGACCACCACGCAGCCGCCAGGAGAAAATTTTCCCGCTGGGGATAGCCGGCGAACACCGTGCCTGCCAGGCGTGGATCGGATGCCTGGCCCACCGAGCCGACGCGCGCGGAATCCGGCAGGGGGTGTCCAGCCCGGCTGGCGAATTCATGCACCGAGGAACCGACCAAGAGCGCCGCGGGGTCGGTGCGCGCCACCAGGCGCCATTTGGCCGCGAAATAGTCCTCCATCCCCGCGTGCCTTTCCAGGTGGTCCTCGGCGAAGTTCGTCCACAGCGTCGCGGTTGGCCGCAGGTGCCGCAGCGTCTCGGCCTGGAAGGAACTGACCTCGCAGACCGCGATCTCGGCGCGGCCGGTCTGTTCGACGACGAAACGGCTGAGCGAATACCCGACGTTGCCCGTCTGGTGCGCCGCCCGGCCGGCGAGGATGAGGGCATGCGTCAGAAACTCCGTCAGCGTCGTCTTCCCATTGGTGCCGGTGATCGCGAGGAACTCACCGCGCCAGAACAGCGAGGCAAAATCGAGCTCGCCGAGACAGAGGCAGTCCGCGTCGCGCGCGGTTTCCAGCCAGGGATGATTGGGAATGAAGCCGGGACTGAACACCACGAGCCCGTGCCGGCTGGCATGCTCGGGCGTAAAGTGATTTTCCGTGTCCATCGCCTGCTCGTCGTAGACCCGGCCCACGCCGCCGATTTTTGCGAGCAACTCCAGCACGCCCTGCCCGCTCACGCCCGCGCCGAAAACGGCGACGGGGCGCGCCAGCAAGGCGGCAATGTTGGCGGGGGGAGCGGGAATCATGGAAGGGAAAGGCGAGCAGGTGTCCGCTGGCAGCAAATGGCCAAGGTTCCGAGGTTGGCGGAAAAAAACCTGTCAGCGGACTCCTGCGGAAATTTTCGCGCTGCGGGCATCCGCGAACACACGAACAAAAGCAGTTGGAGGGTGAAATATGCAGGCTAGCGGCGTGGTAGGGGCGCAGTCTTGCTGCGCCCCTTTGGCGCGCGATTCTGCCGGGCGCAGCAAGACTGCGCCCCTACCTGGTTCGGCGAAGCGCCAATAGCCGGGCGATGCATCGGAGAATTTCATCAGCGCAATTTCAGCGTGGCCAGGCCGGCGAGGGCGAAACCGAGCGAGAGCACCCAGAAGCGGAGCACGACCTTCGTCTCGGGCCAGCCGCGCTTCTGGAAATGATGGTGGAGGGGCGCCATCAGGAAAAGCCGCCGGCCGGTGCCGGTGCGGCGCCTGGTGAATTTGAACCATCCGACCTGGAAGATCACGGACAGCGCCTCCATCACAAACACGCCTCCGACAATCACGAGGGTGAAGGGCTGGTGGATCATAAAGGCCATGACGCCGATGAGTCCGCCCAGCGCCAGCGAGCCGGTGTCGCCCATGAACACCTCGGCCGGATGCGAGTTGAACCAGAGAAAGGCCATGCAGGCGCCGATGAGCGCGCCGCAGACCACAGCCAGTTCCCCGGTGCCGGGCACATGGCTGGTGAGCAGGTAGCCGGCAAGAAAGACGTGGTCCGCCACATAGGCCATGATGCCGAACACCAGCGCCACCGTGATGGTGCAGCCCACCGCGAGGCCGTCGAGCCCGTCGGTCAGGTTGATCGCATTGCTGAAGCCGACAATCCAGAGATAGATCAGGACGAACAGCAGCCACCAGGGCATGTGGGCGATGATGGCGGTCTTGACGAACGGCACCCACAGCTCGCGGATCTTGGCCGAACTCTGCGGATGCCAGAGCAGGATGCCGAGGGCGACGACGGTGACGAGCGTCTGCCAGGCGATCTTTTCCCAGGACTTGATGCCGTCCTTGTTTTTGTGGACGACCTTCAGGTAGTCGTCGTGCCAGCCGGCCAGCGTAAGCGCCGTATAAACGAAAAGCGCGACGAACACCCAGACGTTCGGCTCGGCCCAGAGGGCCACGCTGGCAAAGACCGCGATGAAAATGATGAGTCCGCCCATCGTCGGCGTGTGTTGCTTGTCGAAATAGGTCGCGCCGAGCGAGCCGGTGCGCGAGTCGATGTAGCCGTGGCCGAATTTGAGCTCGCGAAACCGCCGGATGAGCCACGGCCCGATGACGAAGCCGATGATCAGCGCGGTGGCGGCGGCACCGACCGTGCGCACGGTGATGTAGTGCAGCAGCCGGAACGGGCCGAAGACATGGGCGTAGTCGGAAAGGTAGCTAAGCATGGCGGGCCTGGATCGCCTGGAGGGTTTGCCAAATGCTGCCCATGACGCGCCCGGGGGCCGGGACGCGCCGCGGCCATTCACACCACCGCTCTTCGGTGGCATTCGGCGGCGGCGGGATCGTCGGCGCCATGGGATCGCCGGCGGGCCGGAACGTCGGAGTGCGCGAGGCGAAGAGACGGGCGGCCGCCGCCGTGGGACTGAAGTCAGCCGAGCGCATTGGCATTGGGAAATGGGGAGGGCACACGAGCCACGTATACCTGTTTTTGTAGGGGCGCAGACTTGCTGCGCCTATCCGGTCGCGCGAATCCTTGGCCGCAGCAAGACTGCGCCCCTACGTTCGCTTGATGGAAACGAGTTCGCTGGGTTCGAATACACGCCTCAGTGTGCATGAGTGGAAAGTTGAGGATCGAGGGCGGTTTCGAGGTGGTAACGCCGGCTGCCCTTGAGAAAGACGGCCCCTTTGAAACCCGCGAGCCGTTCGCGCACGGACGCCAGACCGGTGATCACCGCGATCTGGACGGGGTCGTTGCCATTTTCCAGCAGGCCCTCGCGCAGGGCCTCCGCCTGGTCGCCCACGGCGAAGAGGAAATCGCCGCGCCGCAGGTGCAGCACGCGGCCCAGCTGGCGGTGATACTCGGCGGAGGCCGTCCCCAGCTCCTCCATGCAGCCGAGCACGTAGATCCGCGGCAGCGCGGCGGCCACGGAGCCATTGAACGCATCGATGGCGTCGGCCATCGACGCTGGGTTGGCGTTGTAGAAATCGCGGTAGACCACGGTTTCGCCGGCCTGCTCCAACTCACCCCGCCATCGGGAGGGCTGCCATTCCGCCAGGCGCGATTGCAGGACGGCATCCCCCACCCCGAGTTCGGCGGCCAGCGCCAGGGCGAGGGAGGCGTTTTGCGCCATGCCGCTGGAAACCCGGCGGAGGATGAAACGGCGCCGGCCCTCGAAGGTGACCTCCGTGCGCTCCGGCCGGTGAAAGACATTGAATTTCATGCTGCGGCCGGAGGTCTTCGTCATGCCTTCGCTGTCCGGCACGAGCACGAGCGGATTGGCCAGCGAGCGAAACGACTCGAACTGCCAGCAGGAGACAGGAAAGACCGCGAGGCCCCCCGGGCGGTTCGCCGCCGGCAGACGCGATTTCTCGAGCGCCACCCCGGTGAGCGAACCCAGTTTCTCGAGGTGAGCCGGTCCGACCAGAGTGACCACGCTATGCTCCGGCTCGATCATTTCGGCCAGGAGCGCCATTTCGCCAGGTCCGCTGATGCCAGCTTCGATCACGGCCGCCCGGTGGGCCGCCGGTTCCAGCCGGGTCAGGGTCAGCGGGACGCCGAGATGATTGTTCAAATTGCCCTCCGTGGCGAGCACGGGACCCGAGGCCGGAGTAGGGCCAGTCTGGGACTGGCCCGGCCGGTCGGAGACCGGCCCTACCCCTCCGAGCAAAAGCGCCAGCAGGTCCTTGGTCGAGGTCTTGCCCACGCTCCCGGTCACGCCCACCACCGTGCCGTGAAATTCGCGGCGATACTCGCGGGCGATCCGCTGGAAGGCCGCGAGGGGATCGGCGACGACCAGTTGCGGCAGCGTCGATCCGGGCACCGCCTGGCCGACGAGAGCGGCGGCGGCTCCGCGCTTCTGCGCCTCGGGGAGATAGTCGTGGCCGTCGCGCTTGTCCGTCTTCAGGGCCACGAACACCTGCCCGGCCGCCAGCTGGCGCGTGTCCTGGGTGAAACCGCCGAGTTCACCGCCCGGTATGCGGGTCCAGCGGCCGCCCGTCCAGGCGGCCATTTTTTCTGCGGCGAAGGTTGGCATCGAAGGGGCTCAGACCGTTTTGATTTTCTTGATGGCGATCAGTTCGCGCACCACCTGGCGGTCGTCGAAGGGCACGATCGTGTCGGCAAATTCCTGGTAGGTTTCGTGGCCCTTGCCGGCAATCAGCAGGCAGTCGCCCTCGCGCGCGGCGTCGAGCGCCTGGCTGATGGCCCGGCGGCGGTCGTCGACGAAGGTGATCCGGTCGGCGTGCTTCACACCGGCCTGCATGTCGCGGAAGATCTGGGCCAGAGCTTCCGAGCGCGGATTGTCGGCCGTGGCCCAGGCAAAGTCGGCGGACTCCTGCACCGCGGCCGTCATCAGCGGGCGCTTGGTGCGGTCGCGGCTGCCGCCGCAACCGAAGACGACGAACAACCGGCCCGGTGTGATGACGCGAAGCATGCCCAGCGCGTTGCGCAGGGCGTCGTCGGTGTGCGCGTAGTCGACGAGCACGTTGTAAGGCTGCCCCTCCTCGATGCGTTCCATGCGGCCGGGCACCCCGGCAAAACTCTTGAGCCGTGGCGCGATGACCTGCGGATCGCGCCCGAGGGCGTAGCAGGCGGCAAAGGCGGCGAGCAGGTTGCTCACGTTGTAACGGCCGATGAACGGACTCTCGATTTCCAGCGAGCCATCCGGCCAGACGAGGCGGAGCTGCGTGCTTTTGAAGTTCAAACGGACGTTCTCGGCCCGGATGGTGGCCTCGGGCGATTCGCCAAAGGTGATGACGCGGACGTGCGCCGGCGTCTCGGCCGCGAGCTGCCGGCCATAGGGATCGTCGAGGTTGATCGCCGCGGCCTTGGGCGCGCTGCCGGCCGCCCCGGTGAACAGCTGGGCCTTCACCGCGAAGTAAGCCTCCATGGTCTTGTGATAGTCGAGGTGGTCGCGCGTCAGGTTCGTGAAGACGGCCACGCCAAACTGCATCCCGAGCACGCGCTGCTGGTCGAGGCCGTGGGAGCTGACCTCCATCGCCGCCTGCCGGCAGCCGGCGTCGCGCATCTGCGCCAGCATCCCATAGAGTTCAAGCGACTCCGGCGTCGTGCGGTAGGATGGCACGACCCGCGCCCCGAGATCGTAGCTGACGGTGCCGATGACACCCACGCGCTGGGTGGGGGTGGAAAGCAGGTGCTTGATGAGGTTTGTGACCGTGGTCTTGCCGTTCGTGCCGGTGACACCCACGAGGTCCAGCGACCGGTCGGGAAAATTGTAGAAGCGTTGCGAGACCTGGGCGAGCGCCCGCCGGGCGCTGGCGACGTGGATGTAGGTGACACGCGTGGCGGTGGCGGAGGGAATCTTCTCCGCGACGATGGCCACGGCGCCGCGGTTGATCGCCTCGTCGATGAAGGAATTGCCGTCTGCCCGGCGGCCCGGCAGCGCGAAGAAAAGGTTTCCAGCCATCACGCGCCGGCTGTCCATCGCGAGCCCGGAGATGGGACGGTCAAGGTCGCCCTTGCTCGCGATAAGGTCGGCGCTCGAGAGGTAGTCGGAAAGCTTGGGAGCCATTTTGAAGATTCGCTGATCGACGCGGGAAGGGGCGCGGGTGCGGTGGAGAGGCAGGGAGCGAAAGGCGGCGACGAGTGGATAGTTGGGCGTGAGATAACCGATCACCGGACACCTCCTTGCATCGCGAGCAAGTTGCGGGTCGCAGGCGTCACTGGTTTGACATCGAGATACTGGATCAGTTGCTCGGCAATGTGCTTGAAGGCCGGCGCGGCGACGGTGCGACCGTAGGCGGTTCCGCCGGTGACGCGCGCGTCGTCCACGATGACCGACAGCACGACCTCGGGCCGGCTGGCGGGGAAGAAGCCGACGAAGGAGCCCACATGGTGGCTGCGGGAGTATTTGCCGTCGATGATCTTTTGGGTCGTGCCGGTCTTCCCCGCGATTTCGAAGCCCGGAATGTCGAAGCCCTTGCCGGTGCCCTCGCGCATCACGCCGGTCAGCAGGCGGGCCAGTTGGGCGGCGGCACCCGGCTTGAGCACCACTTCCCGCTTTTCCCGGCCGAAGGCGCGGATGACATTGCCCTCGTGGTCGCGTATCTCCTTGATGATCTGCGGGCGGAGCAGGACGCCGCCATTGGCGACTGCGCTCATGGCCATGTGGATCTGGAGGGGCGTGGCGTCGATGGAATGGCCCATCGGCATGCGGGAAATCGTCAGCCCGTCCCATTTGTCCGGGCTCGCGAGCGTTCCGCGCACCTCGCCACCGAGGCCGGAGGCGGTCGTCTGGCCGAAGCCGTATTTGCGCGCGTAGTCGTAGAAGCGCTGTTCGCCGAGCTGCATGGCGAGTTGGGCGGCGCCCCGGTTGCTGGAGTGGGCGACGATGTCCGCCACGCTCAACACCCCGAATGCCTCGTCCTCCTTGGGGAGCTTGATTGTGCGCCCCCTGTAATCGATGGTCTGGATGCCGCAATCGAAGGTCGAGAAGGGCGTCACGAGATCTTCGTTCAAGGCGGCGCCGGCGGCGACGATCTTGAAGGTCGAGCCCGGCTCGATGCGGTCCGTGACCGCGTAGTTGCGCAACGCCTCCAGGGGCGCCTTGCTGTAATTGTTCAGGTCGAAGCTCGGGTAGTTGGCCATGCCGAGGATCGCGCCCGTCATCGGGTCGCTGGCGATGATCGTCGCGAAGCGCGGCTGAAATTTCGCCGCGATGGATCTCAACTCATCCTCGATGATGTGCTGGACCACCGAATCGATGGTCAGCACGACGTCGTTGCCGTCCTGCGCGGGCACCTCGCGGGAGCGGAATTGCGCCAGTTCGCGCCGGGCCCCGTCCTTTTCCGACTCGATCCACCCGTCCTGCCCCCGCAGGTAGAGGTCAAAATGATGTTCGGCGCCGGCGACGGGCGAACCTTCCTTGTTGAGGTAGCCGATCAGGTGCGCGGCGAGACCGTCGCCGGGATAGACCCGGCGGTAGATCCGCTCGTGGGTGATGCCGCGGATGTGGAGAGCCGTGATCCGGTCGAAGGTCGGCTCGTCGAGGGCCTCCCGCAGCTTGACCCAGCGGTCCTTCGTGCGGCCGTCGACAACCCCGTCGCGCTTGTCCTGCTCCAGCTTGACCGCCCGCGTTCCCGGCGTGAAGGCCCGCTCGATCTCGTCCACCGACATGCCGAGCAAGGCGGCCAACTGCGCGTGCTTGGTCCGCTCCTCGCTGACCTTCCGGGCGCGCTTCGCCGGATTCTTCTCGATGGCGAGGTATTCCGGCAGCGCCCAGGGATCCACGGCCACCGTGATCTCGGAGCGGCTGGTCGCGAGCAGGTTGCCCCGGGAGTCCAGGATGGCGCCCCGCCGGGCCGGTTCGACGACGATCTGCCGGCGCGCCTTGTCCACAAAGCGGAGCAGTTCGTCGCGATCGACCACCTGCAGAAAAACCAGCCGCACGGCCACGCAGAGGAAGCAGACGAGCACGCCAATGGCGAGCAGCGACAGGCGGTTGGAGGCAAAGCCCTTCGACATGGGGGTTTAGCGGAGAGAAGCGGTCACAAGCCGAAACGCGGGCGCGTTGCCCTGATCGCGGCCGACCGCCGAGGCCAGGCCGAACACGTCGATATTGCGCCGCGAAGCCAGCCGGCGCTCCGGCGAGCCTTCGAGCCGGACGACCTGGATTTCACGGGGTGAGACCAGGCCCAGGCGCATCTGCTGGTTTTGCTGCAGGAGGACATCCGGATTGAGCGCGGCCGCCACCTCGGCATTCACCTCGTCAAGGCGGCGTTCGACGTCGGCCATCTGGCCCTCGAGGGCGCGACTGCGGTTGGCGACCTGCGAGATTTCCTGGCGCATCCACACGGCGCCGAGGCCGAGGGAGCCGGAGAAGATGAGAAGCAGCAGGGTCAGGGCGATGAGCCGGTTGACGAAGGCGTGAGCGGGGGGCGGTTTCATGGGGTTAAGAGTTTGCGGAGGGCGCGCAGTTTGGCGGAGCGGCTGCGGGGATTGGCGAGAATCTCGCCCGCGGAGGGCGTCACGGGCTTGCGGGTCAGCGGGTCCGCGTGCTTGGCGCGAAGCTGCTGCGGCGTGGCGTCGTTGGCGTCGACCGGCTGGCCGCACATCGAGCGGAAGAACTGTTTCACCGGCCGGTCCTCGAGGGAATGAAAGCTGATGACCGCGAGCACTCCACCCGGGGCCAGCTTGGCGAAGGCCACCGGCAGGGCGCGCTCGATGGCGCCGATCTCGTCGTTGACGGCGATGCGGATGCCCTGGAAGGCGCGGGTGGCGGGATGGATGCGGCTCTCGCGCTTGACCGCGGCCGGAATGGCGTCGGCGATCAATTCCGCGAGCGAGGCGGTGCGGGCAAGCCGGCCGGTGCCGCGGGCGGCCTCGATGGCCGCGACCACCCGGCGCCAGTTCTTTTCTTCGCCGAAGTCGCGGACGGCGCGGACGAGGCCCTCGTGGCTGGCGGTTTCCAGCCAGTGACCGGCGGCCTGGCCCTGGCGGGGATCCATGCGCATGTCGGCCGGAGCGTCCTGCCGGAAGGCGAAGCCGCGGCCGGCCTCGTCGAGTTGGAATGACGAGACTCCCAGGTCGAAAAGGATGCCGTCGAAGCCGCTGTCGGGCAGCGCCGCCAGGTCGCCGAAATTGAGATCGACGAAGCGGAAGGTGTCGGGAAATTCCGCGTGGAGTTCCACCGCGCGCGCCTGGGCGTCGGGATCGCGATCGAGGGCCACCACGCGGGCGCTGGCGGCGAGAATCGCACGGGTGTGCCCTCCACCGCCGAAGGTGCAGTCGAGGTGGCACTGGCCGGCGAGCGGCGCGAGGTATTCCAGGACCTCGTGCAACATCACGGGCTGGTGCCCCGGAATCATGGCGCGTGGAAACAGCTCAAGAACGGGCGCGAACATGGAGTTTCTTCCAGGGAAGCCCGATTGAGATCGGCTCCTGGAGCGATGAGCGCCGGTTCGCGCAGAAGACGGACGAGAGCTTGGGCAGAGGCTGCGGACGGATGAGCGTGGGAGTCTTCATGGTTAAAGTCCGATGCGGCGCATCATGTCGCCGAAGTTCTCGCCCGCCGTGGTGCGCTGCATCTCGGTCCAGCGGGCCGGGCTGAGGATGTTGAACGTGTCGCCCATGCCACTGAGCACCGCATCCTTGGCGATGCCGGCGTGGCGGAGCAGATCGGCGTTCACGCCGAAGCGGCCCTGCTTGTCGAAGGTGAACGACAGGGCATCGGAAAAAATGCGCGCCTTCACGGCCTGCGCATCGCGGTCCGACAATTTCATTTCCGAAACCTGCGCGAGCAGCTTCGCGACGCGCGCGGGCGGCAGCACGGCGATGTAACCGTCGGGATGCGGAATCGCCAGAAACGTCTCCGTGTCCGTGTGTGCCCACCGCCACAACGACGGAATCGTCAGACGATTCTTGTCGTCGAGCGTGTGCTCAAAACGGCCGGAATAAACGGTTGTGCCTGATTGCGCCATGAGTGGAGTTCTGGTGCCCTGTCCCCCAGGACGTCCCATTTCTCCCCATTTTACACCCCACAGTCAAGAAAACTCAGCCGCCAAATTGCTAAAATTTGTTCACAAATTGCTGCCAAGCCGGCACGAAGCGAGGTGAGATATTGCCCCGAGACCCACGGGTTCAGGTATGCGCGCCCGCTCCCCCCCTCGCGCGCCGGTTTCCGGCACCTGACTCACGGAAAAGTCCGACAACACCTCGATCGCGAATAATTTCATGCGGCAACAGCACGGATCGCACGGCGCGACCGGCCGGTTGGCGTTGGCGATCGTGCGTTACGCTCATGCGAGTTCCCGGGTCGACCTGCCGGTTGCTTTTGCGCTTTTTGTATTTCCTGTAAGCCTCGCTCCACGTCGATTCGGCGGCCAGTCTTCATCATCCTCCCATGAAAAACTACACTTTCGCCGAACAACTGGGCGAACTCTACGAAAAGGCCGGCCAGCTGTATGCCCAGGGGCAGCGCGGCGCCGACACCTACTTCAAACCCGTGGAACTCGAGTTCCTCGCCGCCAACGGCCTGACCGCGCAAAATCTTTATGACTATGCCGAGGACGATGCCGGTGGCAACGGGCCGGGATGGGACAACGCGTTGCCCATCGAGTCGGTGCGCCGGGACTATTTTATCAATGTCCAGGGCGGCAAGCCTTCGGGCCAGGTGCTCGATGTCGAAACCATGCCGGCCAAGACCGATGCCGTGCGCAGCATCGAGTGGCTGCCGCGGATCATCCCGAAGACCAAGGCCAAGCTGCGCGGCGAACTTCCCCCGTCGCTGATGTATTGTTGCAGCGGCGACCGGCGGTTTTTCCAGGAGCATGACATCAACCCGGCCGAGTTCCTGACCCTGGTCTGGCGCAACATCGGCAACGACAATGCGGTCATCGACTGGGTCGTGAAGCGCAGCACGGCGAAGTGACTTGTGATGGGAGCGGGCTTGCTCGCGATTCCCCGAGCAGCGCGAACAAGCCCGCCCACACGGGGCGCATCTCTGGGTTGACGGTGGCGGCTGGCGCGGCGCCCACGGTAGCGCCAATCTCCGACTGGCGCCCGCCGGTTTTACGCAGCCGAGATTGCAGTCGAAAACGTGGCGTATGGTCTTGTCTTCTCTGCTTGCGGCGACCGGTTTTACGCAGCCGAGATTGCAGTCGAAAACGTGGCGTATGGTCTTGTCTTCTCTGCTTGCGGCGACCGGTCACAGACCGACGCTACAGCGCCGACAACCGGGAGATACGCCCTGCCGCCCCAAGCCATTGCCCTTCTCCTCCCGTTCCCCAAGCCACTTAGTAACGTAATACGTTACAAAGCTCAGCCTCGGAAGGTCCGGCAGCGTCCCGGAGTGCTCTCCATGGTCCTGCAACCGGTCCGATCGCGGCTGGCCCGCCACGGGCGGTTCGTAACGTATTGTATTACAAACTACCCACGTACCATGCCCTCCAAACTATCCCTCACCAGCGATTTGATTCTCGGGTTGTTCGATGCCGCCGAAGCGGTGGCCCGCGCAATTGCCCAGCCAGCAGGGCCGCGACCTGATTGTCCAGGGGGGCGGCGATTTGTAATATAATACGTTACAAAAATCCCTTGGGAGGCGGGGGCCTCGGGGAAGAGGCGCTCGGCGATGCGTTTCAGCACGAAGCGATGGAACCGATAGAAGGCCGCGAGCGCGAGGAGGGTGATCCCGGGTTCCGCCGTCAGGACGGTTCCCGCTGCAACGGCAATCCCGCATTGCTGACCGAGGACTGATAACAGAGGTCAGAGGACAGATAAAGACTGACCGGCAATGACACCAGTCCATGTCACCAGTCCATGTCACTGTAATTTGCGAGACTCAGGACAAGCTGCGGACTCCCGCCCTACGGCGTCCGCAGCTTCTTCAACTTCCGCATATCGATGACGAGATCGTAGGCGCCCGCGGGTTCCTGCTGCCCCGAGTCAAAGGTGTAGCCCATTCCCTTGGGCAGCTTGTCGCCGAACCGGTTTCGCAGCGCGCTCTTGAACATCTCCTTCGGCACCCAATCCGAATCCGAGGAGAGCGAGCCGAACTCATCGGTGAACATGCGCTCGGTCGAACGATCATCGAGTCGCGGCGTGATGAGGTAGACCTTGGTGTCCGCTTTGAATGTCATCCGTTGCACCGCGTTTCGCACAATTTCCCATTCGTTGCCCTGCGGTTCGGCGATGAGCGAGCGGGCGTTGCGATTCGCGGTCAAAGCGGCAATCAGCGCGATCAGCGCCAGGCTGGAATAATATACCGGCTGCTTGATCCGCTCCGCCACCCGCAGGCTCCGCAGCGCAAACACCACCAGCACCAGCACCAATCCCGAAAGGGCGAACAGCGTCCGGTAGCCGACGGCCCGCTCCGCCGCCGCCAGGCTGGCGGCATGCGCCAGGAATGGTATCCCCAAGAGGCAAACCAGCCACTTCTTGCGCGCGGTCGCATCGGCCCGCGCCACCGAGGTCCGGTAGCCCAGCCAGAGCACCGCCACCACCACGAGCACCGCGGCCCAGAACACGACCGCACCGGTATCGTAATTGTCCCGCAGAACGTAAAGGGCCAGCGCATTGGCCAGCGGCATCCAGAAGAACCAGCCGAGCTTGGTCAGCGGATTGGTTTCGAGCTGCATGCGCGGGGATTCATGGAATACACCCGCCACGAACATCAGTTTCACGAGCGCGTAGCTGATGGCCAGCCCGACCACCAGGGCGAAGAGGTGGATCAAACTCCACCGCATGTCGGTCAGCGGTTCGCGTCCCGTGCGCACCAGCAGCACCGCGGCGATCGGCACGACGGCAAAGAGGGCGTTGGACTGGTAGAGCAATCCGGCCAGGCAGTAAATGAGGCTGCCGCCGACCAGGGCGACGAGCCGTTTCAGCCCGCCGCGCTCGAGTTCGGTTTCGATCGCCGAGAAACCCGCGACCGCCAGCAACAAGGTGAGCACATGCGGCCAGGCCACGGCCCAGCTCGCCGCGATCTGGCCCGCGGGCAGCAGCACGATCCCGAGTCCGATGACCGCGGCCTCGATCTCGGTCCACCCCGACTGGTAGAGCTGGCGCCAGAGCGCCAGCGCCAGCAGGCTCAACAGGACGACCGTGGTCAGTCGCAGCCACGGCAAGCGTTCGACTTCGGACACCTGCGCGAAGGTTGTCTCCAGCAGCGCCCCATAAAGCGGCCGGCCGTGGGACGCCGTGAAGCGGACCAGCTTGCCCGGCTCCTCCGTCGCTTCGCGCAGGTGTGAATAGTCATCGCGCAAGCCGTATTCATGAAAGACGGTCTGCCAGTAGACCGCCAACGGGGTCAGCAGCAGGACATACAGGCAGATGCGCGTGCGAATCATTGGAGAAACATTTCTTGCTGTGCGGTTTCTGCCTTAACCCCAAGAAAACGTCCATATCGTTCCAGCCAATCGTCCACTTTTACGAGATAATATTCCGGGTCATAGGGCGCCCGGATGGCGTCGTAACTGGCCAGAGGCTGGGCGCGCTGCCAGTCGGAGGTCTGCCCCTTGCTCTTCGCCCCGATGTAGTAGCTCACGCGCTCCCCCATCCGGGGCCGCGGGTTCATCCGCAAAGCGACCTCCGCGGCCGCCCGTCGCGGCTTGCCGCCGCCCGCCACCCACTGCTCGTAGGCATCGGGATTCTGGCTCAGGGTTTCCGATTTGGCCAGGTCGGTCACCGGGTGCTCGCGCACCGCGATCGTTTGCCGCAGCCGGGCTATCTCGGCCACCGGCGACTCCGCCGATACGCCCAGCAGGTAGGCGATCAACTGGTCCCCGAGCCGCTTCAGAAACGGCTCGATGCCCCGCGAGCGCAGCGCGGAGCCGCGCAGCGTGACCTCCCCCCTCGAAGCGAGGGCGTAGTTCTTGGCCTTGTAGCAGAACATCGCGTCGTAGGTGCCGTCGTATTCCAGCTCGATGCCGGGCGGCAGGATCTTTTCCACCAACTGCAACAATTCCTCCGGCCGGGCGAAGTATTCCTCCGTCGAAAGATAAATGCCGTCCGTGTCGGCCTCGAGGATGACACCGCCGTGCCGCTGGAATTCCTCGATCAGCGCCTGGAGCAGTTCGCGGCCGCGCCGGGTGACCTCCGCCGCCAGTTCGCCATCGCCGAAACGGGCGCCGGAGAAACCGAGGTAGCCGTAGAAGGAATTGATGAGGATCTTGAAGGTTGCCTGGCGCGCCTGGGCCTCGTCGCGCTCGGCGGCGGCCGGGGCGGTCCGGGCCAGCAGTTTGTATTTCATGCGGTAATCACGCAACTGCCGCAGCAGCGGAATGAACACGCCCAGGCTGTCGCTCTTCGGATTCCGTCCCATCTGCAACAGCAGGCTCGGGTAAAGCGAGGCGACGTCGAAATGCAGCACATGCCGGAACACTCCCTCCTGGAAGCTGCGCGTGAATCCGCCCTCGAACGGGGCGATGTCGATCGGCGCCGGGCAGCCGGCCCGCGCATGGTAGTATTCCTCGAGGAACAACAGGTCCACCTTGCCCGCCGTGCCGCGAAGCGCCGCCTCCTGCAGCAACAGCGGAAACGCCCGCGCTTGCTCGAAGTAGGTCGGCAGCAGCATGTCCGCCAGCCCCCGGGTCTCGCGCAGATCGTCGGCCAGGTAGGCGAGGAATGCCTCCCGGTTCTCGCGGAACGCGTGCTGGATCTGGGCGCCGTCGATGTAGGTGCGGCCCTCGCCCGACTCGGGCGTGACGCCAAAATAAACCGCGGCATCCTTCAGCCCATACGCGGTCATCTCGCGCGCAGTGATGTCGTAGAGCTGCACCAGCAGGTAGGTATCGATGACCGCGCGCCCCGGCATGTCGCAGCGGGAAAAATCGACCCAGCGCTCGGCCACCTTCATGCGGCTGTTGCGAAATTCCGCCGGCAGCCCGAACCGGCCCCAGGCACAGGGCACCTGGTGGCGCCGGCAGCGCTGCCGCAGGTAGTCGAGGTCGAATTTGAAAATGTTGTGCCCCTCGACGACATCGGGATCCAGTTCCCGCAACAGCGCGTTGAAGGCCAGCAGCAGCCGCTTTTCGCCGGCCTCGGTCTCCTCGCCAAGGGTCAGCAGCTCGCGCCGCGCCCCACACTGCAGGCCGATCGCGAGCACCCGGTCGCCGGGTTTCCGCGCGTCGCTGAACACGCCGGGCTCGACCGCGCCCGTCTCGATGTCGAGCTGACAACGCCGCAGGTCGGCGAAATGCAGGTCCGCATACAGCCGGCCGCGCCGCTGCAGCAGCCACTGGCTCTCATAGGGCTTGAGCACGTCGATCGGCGCGCCGTCGCGCACGCTCCGGAAGAACACCTCGAACACCCCGAGCGAATCGGCATGCGCCAGCCAGCTGAACACGCCGTCGCCCTTCAAGCGCTCCAGGGCCACGCCGTCGTGCACCGTCTCGGCGCCGAGCCAGGCAAACGGCCGGAATTCCTCCACCCGCTCCGCCCGTCCGCCGCCCGGCGTCGCCACGCTGACATGCGCCCGGCCGTCGTCGCCGATCCAAAGGCCACAGAGGGTGTCTCCGTTTGTCATCCTGAGATCCGGAACCATTTCCATGGCGATGCATGCATCGGCCATTGAACAAGCCCCCGCTGTGTCATTCTGAGCGTAGCGAAGAATCCAGCAGGATGTCCGCCGGCGGTTGAGCTGATGGATTCTTCACTTCGTTCAGAATGACAATCCGGGGAGTTCATGGGCAGCAAAGCGAAGGACCCGGAACGAAGAACGTCAACGGTCGTGCGGCGGATTCGCGGGCTAGGTCGCCCGCGCGCCAGGCGTTGGAGCCACGCCGCCCCCGCCGTGGAGTCCTCAGAACGGCCGGAAGTAAACCATGGTCACCGCCGTCAACAGCAACACGAGCGCGATCAGGCTCAGCAGGCCGCGCAGGTGAGCCTTGCGATAGACGATGCCCGCCAGCGACGACAGCCCGAGCCAGCAGGCGAATTTCACGATGACCCAGCCGGTCGCGAAGGGAATCTTGTTCAGGGTCAGCATGCCGAAGCCACTGATGAACATCAGCAGCGCGGCGATGCCGCCGATCATCATGGTCCGCTTGCGATTCGCCGGGTCGGGATTGCCAAACGCCATGAAGGTCTGGGTGGTCAGCACCAACAGCGAAAAGATGTGCAGCAATTGGTAGTAGGGCAGTCGTTCCATTTTGATCGTGGTTGAAAGAATGACACCCCGCCTGTGCCGTGCACCCCAAGGCTCATGTCCTTTTTAAGTTAAAGGTGGGCGCCACCCGACGGACCCCAGCCTTCCGGTTTACGGCCTGGCTTCAGCCCGCCTGTCAGCGGCTCCCAAATTATAGCAAAGGCAAAGAGCGGTTTATAGGGCACCTCGAACACTACAGGGTGTCGGCGGGGAACCT
>Ga0209515_10001727_pt1 | contig 35539 bp, 23 predicted proteins | sample Subgroupgradi54m_FD_187454 | JGI IMG/M metagenome (GOLD analysis project Ga0209515, IMG submission 187454) | Subsurface groundwater microbial communities from S. Glens Falls, New York, USA - GMW60B uncontaminated upgradient, 5.4 m (SPAdes)... ... | reverse complement strand
ATTCCGGAAATGTCTCAAGATAACGGGAGAAGACGACCATGAATAGCGCGACCAAGGTGGACATCCAAGCCATTACGGAAAAGGTGAAACGGGAAGCCGGCATGATCCAGAAAATCCTGGAAGAAGTCGGCCGCTCCGTTGTGGGCCAGAAGAACATGCTGGAGAAGCTGATGATCGGCGTGCTGGCCGACGGCCACGTGCTGCTGGAAGGCGTGCCCGGCCTGGCCAAGACCACGGCGGTCAAGGCGGTGGCCAACGCCATCAACTGCGCCTTCAACCGCATCCAGTTCACGCCGGATCTGCTGCCCGCCGATCTCATCGGCACCTTGGTGTTCAATCCCAAGACCGGTGACTTCCACGTGAAGCGCGGCCCCATCTTCGCCAACATCATCCTGGCGGACGAAATCAACCGCGCCCCGTCCAAGGTCCAGTCCGCCCTGCTCGAAGCCATGCAGGAAAAGCACGTCACCATCGGCGACACCACCTACAACCTATCGCCGCTGTTCCTGGTCCTCGCCACCCAGAACCCGGTCGAACAGGAAGGCACCTATCCCCTGCCGGAAGCCCAGGTCGATCGCTTCATGCTCAAGGTGACCCTCACCTATCCGACCAAGGAAGAGGAAAAGGCCATCGTGAACATGGTCTCGGGAGCGGGTCTGCATACCGCGCAGAAGATGGCCACGGAAGAGGACATCCTGCGCGCGCGCAAGACCGTGGGCGAAGTATTCATGGACGACAAGATCATGGATTACATCATCAACCTGGTGGCCGCCACGCGCGATCCCGCCGGGCACGGCATCAAGGACGTCGCGGGCCTGATCGAATACGGCGCCTCGCCCCGTACCAGCATCAGCCTGGCCAAGGCCTCCAAGGCCCACGCGCTCATTCGGGGACGCGGCTACGTTACCCCCGAGGACGTGAAATCCATCGGCATGGACGTGATGAAGCACCGGCTGATCCTGAGCTACGAGGCCGAGGCGGAAGAGGTGAAGGCGGAGAACATCGTGCAGCGGATTTTCGATTCGATTGAAGTGCCATAGACTCCCAGGTCGATGGGTAGAATTCAAAATGCAAAAGTCAAAATGCAAAAGTCAAAAGTGAAGAGAATGCGGGAACTGGGCGGCTCGGGCCAACGGCGGGGCGTGCTATTGCCGCTTCCGAGGGTCGGCAACTCCCCCGTTTTGCATTTTGACTTTTGCATTTTGCATTTTGCATTCTCCCTGTGCTGCGGCAGGGTGCTACCGTGATTCCCAAGGAAGTCCTTAAAAAGGTCAAGCAGATCGAGATCCGCACCACCGGCATCGTGAATTCGGTGTTGTCCGGCGCGTATTCCTCGTCCTTCAAGGGCCAGGGCATGGAGTTCGCCGAAGTGCGCGAGTACGTTCCCGGCGACGAGATCCGTTCCATCGACTGGAACGTGACCGCGCGGCACGGCACGCCTTTCATCAAGAAGTTCGTGGAAGAGCGCGAGCAGACCGTGATCCTGGTGGTCGACGCCTCTTCTTCAGGCGAGTTCGGCAGCCAGTCCGAGATGAAGGGCGAGGTGATGGCCACCATCAGCGCATTGCTGGCCTTCTCCGCCACCAGCAACAACGACCGCGTGGGCCTGCTCATCTTCACCTCGCAGGTGGAAATGTTCATCCCGCCCAAGAAGGGACGCAAGCACGTGCTGCGCGTCATCCGCGAGCTCCTGTATTTCAAGCCCAAGGAACGCGGCACCAATCTGGCCCTGGCCCTGGAATACCTGAACAAGATCCTGACGCGCCGCGCCGTGGTCTTCGTGGTCTCGGACTTCGCCACCGGGGATTTCGAAAAACCCATCAAGCTGCTGCAACGCAAACATGAGGGCGTCGCCATCACGGTCTGGGATCCCCGCGAACGCGACATCCCCGACGTCGGCTTCATCGAACTGGAAGACGCCGAGACCGGCGAAATAATCCTGGTCGACACCAGCGACGAGGACTTCCGCAAAACCTTCAAGAAGGAAGCCCAGAAGGAGAGCTCGCAGCTCAAGCGGATGTTCCGCAAGCTCCAGATCGACTTCGTGGAAATCGTGATCCAACCGAAGTATGACGATACCATTCATCCGCTGCTGGAATTCTTCCGCAAGCGTGCGGCCAAGCTGAGATGATGAGCGGGATAGAACTCAAAATGAAAAAGTCAAAATGCAAAATGCAAAAATTTAAGAGTGGAAAACCCGCGCAAGTTCGCCCTCTCCTACGATCCTCAATTTTGACTTTTGCATTTTGCATTTTGACTTTTGCATTATCCGGGTGCGATTCCAGCGGACACTCCGCGTTCACCCGCGACCAATACCGCGCCGCCGCCACCGCCTTGTACGAACGCCAGCTCTACCGCGAAGCCATCGATACCTATGGGGAATACCTGCATTCCTCCGCCATCACCCCCGATGACGTGCCTAACGTGCTCTATCAGATGGGAGTCATCTACCAGGAGAACATGCTGGATCCCAAGGGCGCCCTGGCCAAGTACGCGGTCATCAAGGCGCTCTATCCGGACAAGACCTTCGAGAACCAATTGGGCAAGCGCATGGTGGCCTGCCTGGAATCCATGGGCCGCAGCGTGGACGCGAGCCAGGCCCGGTCCCGCATCACCGATCTCAACCCGGACACCACCAAGGCCGCCGGCAGCTCCACCGTGGTGGCGGAACTCGACGGACGCAAGATCACACTGGGTGAAATCGCGGGCATGGTGGGCAAGCTGCCGGAAGCGCCCTTGGAATTGAACCAGTTGGTGCGCGAGTATGTGGCCCAGATCCTGATCGCGGACGCGGCGCGGCGCAAAGGCATCGCGGACCGGCCGGAAGTGAAGCAGCGCATCGGCCAGGTGGAGAACCAGATCCTGACCCAGGCGGGGCTGATGGAGGAGATCAAGATCGCGCCGCCCAGCGGGAACGATCTGAAATATTATTTCGAAGCCAATAAGGCGCGCTATCTGCAAGGGGCGGATTCCAATTCCACCTTCGAAAAACTCTCGCCTCGGGTGCAGCAGGATTGGGCCCGGGAAAAGCAGGGCGCCGAATACCAGAAATACGTGGAGCGTCTGTTGCAGACCGCCAAGGTGCAATTCTTCAGCGCGAATACGGGAGCGGCCGCCGCGAAATGACCCCCGGACTCCGCCTCGCCCCCCTATCGCCCCCGACCCGCCTGGCTCCGCTGTTCTGCGCCCTGTGGCTGCTTGGCGCCGGCATGGCCCAGGAAGCCGCAGGCCAATCCGCTTCGGCGGGAAGCGCGCCGTCGACAAAGGCCGCGCACGCCTCGTCCGGCCCAACAACCGCATTCGCCGCGCCCGCGCCGGGCGCATCCGCTGCGGCTCCCGCTTCGTTGGACATTTCCTCCCAAGTCGACCGATCGGAAATCACCATCGGGGATCGCATCCAGTACGAGATCAAGGTGGTCTATCCCGGCGACGGCCGTGTGGAGCTTCCCTCCGTGCTCGGCAATCTGGGATCCTTCGAGGTCAAGGAATACCAGGCTTCCGATCCCAAGGATGCCGGCAAGCTCAAGATCCAGACCTGGCATTTCGATCTGTCCACCTTCACCGTGGGCAAGTACACCATTCCGCCCCAACAAATCGCCTACCGGCACGGCACGGACACGGCGGCCACGGTGTATTTCACCCAGCCCATCGAGATCAACGTCATCCGCACCTCGCCGGAAACGGTCAAGGACATCGCCGACATCGCCACCCTGGCGGAAGTGAAATCCGGACCGCCCTGGCTCGCCTACGGGCTTGGTGCCGCAGCGTTGCTGGCTCTGCTGTTCTTCCTCTGGCGGCGTTTCCGCCGCCCGGCCCCCGCTGCCGCGGCCAAACCCGCACTGCCGCCTTTCGAAGAGGCCATGGCGCAAATCGCCGGCCTCAAGGATCTCGGGCTCATCCGCCAGAACCGCGCCCGGGAATTCTGCTTCGTGCTGTCCGAATCCCTGCGCCGCTACCTTTCGCGCCGCTACGGCATCGACGCCCTGGAATCGACCACATCCGAGTTCATCGGGAAAATCCGTACCCTGCCGGTTACCGGCGCCCAGAAGCAATGGCTGGCCAAGACCTCCGAGGAGGGGGACCTTGTCAAGTTCGCCAACGCGGCCCTGCTGGAAACCGATGCGGCGGCCATGCTTTCGCAAACCGAAGAGTTCCTGCGGCAGACCAAGCCCCGTGAGGACGAACCCATCCCGACTAGGCCCGATGGCGGATGGCCCACCGCCGCTCCCGGCAAAGGCGCGTCCGGCTCAGCGGCCAAGGCGCCCGGCGGATCGCCTGCGGGAGCCCGACCGGGCGCGCCGGCAAACGCCGCCCAGGCGAATCCGGGCGTCAAGCCCGCGGGCAAGCCCCCGATCAAACTTCCTGCCAAACCAAAAGGCCCGGGACCCGGCCCCGGTTATACCCAGGGCGGCCACGGCCACGACGATGACGGCGGAAAGGGATGGACGGCGTGAACCTGCCCCATTTCCAGAACCCGTATTTCCTGATTGGATTGGGGACCATTCCCTTCCTGGCCTGGGACTATTTCCGCAAGAACCAGAAACGCAAGGCCAGCATCCGCTTCCCGTCCCTGGCCATCATCAAGCGCGTGCCGCACAGCCTGGCCTACCGCGCCCGCCACATGCTATTGGCGTTGCGCCTGCTCGCCATCGCGCTCATGTGCATCGCCCTGGCCCGGCCGCAATACGGCGAAGCCATCGAGGACGTCACTACCAATGGCCTGGACATCATGCTGACCCTGGACATTTCCGGATCGATGCGGACCATGGATTTCAAGCCTTCCAACCGCCTGGTGGTGGCCAAGAAGGTGATCGAGAATTTCATCCTGGGCCGGCAGCATGATCGCATCGGCCTGGTGATTTTCTCCGGCAAGAGCTTCACCCAGTGTCCCTTGACCCTGGACTACGGCATCCTGACCGAGTTCCTCCGCCGGGTGGATTTCGGCATGGTCGAGGACGGCACCGCCATCGGCACCGCCCTGCTCAATTCCACCAACCGTCTGCGGCTCTCCGGCGCCAAGAGCAAGGTGATCATCCTGTTGACCGACGGCGCCAACAACGCCGGTGAAGTGGATCCGGTCACCGCCGCCAAGGCCGCCAAGGCGCTCAACATCAAGATCTACGCCATCGGCGTGGGCAAGGAAGGCGAACAGCCGATAGAGGTCGATGATCCCCTGTTCGGCAAGCGCATCGTGAGCGTCAAGACGGACGTGGACATGCCCATGCTGCAGACCATCGCCACCCTGACCGGCGGCCGCTGGTACCGGGCCCAGGACGCCAAGGCCCTGGAAGGCATCTACGAGGACATCGACAAGCTGGAGAAGACCGAGGTCAAGACCACCAGCTATTACCGGTATCATGAACTGTTCCGCAACCTGCTCATCATCGCCCTGCTGATCCTGCTCCTGGAGACGGCGTTGGCCAACACGAGGTTCATGAAAATCCCATGAGATTCGCTTCCCCCGGCATGTTCTGGCTGTTCTGGCTGGTTCCGCTCCTGGCGGGATTCTTCGCCTATGCCTTCCGCAAGAAGAGCAAGACCCTGGCCCGTTTCGCCCAGGTGGAAATGCTCAAGCGCATGACCGTGGGCATCTCCCGCGGCCGCCAGTTCTTCAAGGCCTTCCTGCTGCTGCTGGTCGCGTTCTTCTCCGTGCTCGCGCTGGCGCGCCCGCAATTCGGCACCAAAATGGAGTTGATGCGCCGCAAGGGCCTGGACGTGGTGGTGGCCGTGGACGTGTCCCTGTCCATGTACGCCGAGGACATCAAACCCAACCGCATGGCCCGCTCCAAGCAGGAGATCGGCAAGTTCGTGGATCGCATGGCCGGGGACCGCGTAGCGCTGGTGGCCTTCGCCGGCGAGGCCTTCCTGCAATGCCCGCTGACCATGGACTACGGCGCTTTCAAGATCTTCCTCGACGTGCTGGGCCCGGACCTCATCCCCACCCCGGGCACGGACATCGCCAGCGCCATCGAGACCTCCTTGAAAGCCTTCGATCCCAAGGACCGGAAATACCGGGTGCTGGTGCTGATGACGGACGGCGAAGACCATAGCGGCCGCGCGGAAAAGATGGCGGAAGAGGCGGCCAAGGCGGGCGTGGCCATTTATACGGTGGGTATCGGGCTGCCTTCGGGCGTGCCCATTCCCCTCAAAGACGAACAGGGCAATGTGTCGTACAAGAAGGACTCACGCGGCAACGTGGTAACCTCCAGGCTGGACGAAGTGCTGCTGCAGAAAATCGCCCTGGCCACCAACGGCAAGTACTACCATGCCGAACCGGGCCGCTTCGAACTCGAGGACGTGCTCAAGGAAATCGGCAAGATGGAAAAACGCGAACTGGAATCCGAACGCATGAGCCAATACGAGGATCGATTCCAGATCCCCCTCGGCATCGCGCTCTTCCTTCTCATCGCCGAGATGCTGATTTCCGATCGCAAGAAGCGCCGCAAGGAATGGGAAGGGCGGTTTACCTAGTCGCTTGGGTAGAAGTCAAAATGCAAAAGTCAAAGTGCAAAATGCAAAGTGAAGAATCCGGAAGGGGCGGCTCGGCCTTACGGCAGGGCATGCCATCGCCGCTTCCAAGGGGCTTCCGCGATAGGGATTCCTTGCCAACCCTCGCCGCGGCCATGCTTTGCCTTTTGGCTTTCGCGTCGAGCGCCTCCTCGCAGATCAAGATTGGTCCCCCCTCCGGGGCCGCCCAGGGCGCGGGCTCCCACGGCGCCGTCTCCATCGATCCCGCCCGGGACACCGCCAATGCGGGCACGGCTGGTTCCCCCGCGTCCTCGGGTTCGCCTTCCTCTTCTTCCTCCGGCGCTTCCGGCACAGGCCAGTCCGGCGCTGCCGACCAACCTGCCGGTCCCGATCTGTTATCACAATACGAGAAGCCCAGCGGCGGCAAACCCCGTTGGGTCTCCAAGCTGCTCGGCTTCCTCGGCGCCGGGGGCGCGCCTCCCAAACAGGCGGCCAAGGCCTATGCCGAAGGCGACTATGACAAGGCCCTGCAGAAGTACGCCGAAGCGCAGCTCGACAATCCCGAGTCCCAGGCCCTGGCCTACAACATGGGCAACGCGGAATTCCGCAAGAAGAAATACGACGAGGCCATCAAGGACTACAAGAAGGCCCTGAACGGCGATGACGCCGGGCTCGCGGCCTCCGCCTATTACAACCTGGGCAACGCCCATTTCCGCAAGGGCGAGTTCGCCGTGCAAAGCGGCAAGCAGGAAGGCATCGAGGATTACCGCGAGGCCATGGCCCAGTACAAAAAATCCCTTGAGATCCGGCCGGACAACAAGAACGCCAAACGCAACATCGAAGTGGTGCAGGCGCGCATCAAGGAACTCCTGGAGAAGCAGAAGCAGGACAACAAGCAGCAGCAGGGCAGCCCCCAGAAACCACCGGAGCCGGACGCGCAGGCCAAGGAAGTGTTGGCGCGGGCCATGCAACTGGTGCAGGAGCGCCGCTATGCCGAGGCCAAAGCACTCCTCGAGGATCTGCTGCAGAAGAACAAGACCGCGGTCACCTACCAGTCCTATGTGCAGCGCATCGACGACATGCTGAAAATCCTGCGGGGAGAATCGCCCACGCCGCCGCAAACCCAGGATCCTCGCGCCTCGCAATCCGGGGTGGGCGTGATATGAGAATGCTTACCTTTTACAAAACCACGCGCGGATCGCTTTGCAAAACCACGCGGGCAGCACATTTCAAAACCACCCGCGGAGCCTGGACGGTCTTTGCCATGGCCTTGGGGCTCATACTTAGTTTCACGGCACCGACTTATGCGGCCAAGAGCGCGGACGATTACGTTCATGGCGCGGGCGCGAAATACATCCAGGGCCGCCTGCAGGAAGCCGGCGTCGACGTGGACGAAGGCCTTCACCATTACCCGGGCGATACCCGCCTAAAGGCCTTGGCCGATCAGCTCAAGAAGATGAAGGATCAGCAGAAGAAGGATCAAGGGGGGCAGAGCTCCCAGGGCGGCGATCAGAACAAGGATAAGCAGGACAAGCAGGATTCTTCCGGTCAGGGCCAAAAGGACGGCAAAGACGGGAAAAAGAACCAGAAGGACAAGGACGAGAAGCAGAAAGAGAAGGATAAGGAGCAAGCAGGCAAGGATAAAGACAAGGATAAGGATAATGGCGGCCAGGGCGAGCAGAAGCCCCAGCCCGAAGAAGGCAAACAGGGGGATTCCTCGGGCCAAGCCGCCGCGCCCGCCAAGCCGGGCCAGATGAGCAAGGACGAAGCCGAACGATTGCTAAATTCCTACCAGGACGACGAGAAGCGCGAGCAGAAGAACATGCATAAACGCAACCGCCAGCCCGTTGAAGTGGAAGAGGACTGGTAGTCCGCAGGGTCGATGGGTTAGAATTCAAAATGCAAAAGTCAAAATGCAAAATGCAAAATTATAGGAGGGGATCCGGAAAAAAGACACCGTGCATTCTGCCGTCTTCAATTTTGACTTTTGCATTTTGCATTTTGACTTTTGCCTTCTCCTCCGCGAACGCGGACGTTTCTGCGGAGGCCTCCCTCTCCTCCTCCCAGGTCGGATCCGGAGAACCGTTCCAGCTCTCCGTGCAAGTGACCTCGGACGAAAAACCCGATAACCTTCCGTGGCCCCAGGTCGAAGGCCTGGAAAAATTCACCGTGACCAAGAACGCGGGCCAGTCCCACAGCACCCAGACCACGATCATCAACGGCAAGATATCCAACCGCAGCCTGTACATCGTGAACTACACCTATACCCTGACGGCACAGAAGCCCGGCGTCTACACCTTGGGGCCCATCAAGTACGCGTATAAGGCCTATGAGCGGAACCTGGGTAGCGCCAACGTTACCGTGGTCAAGCAGGAAGCCGGGCTTACGAGCCAGCCGTCCTTGAGCAAGAGGTCAGCCTATGTCGGCGAGCAGATCCTCTACAACCTCCGCATCGTCCCCTCCCCGGGCGTCCAGCAAATCAACCTGCCGCAGGATTTGCAGAAGTTGATCGGGGAGAAGTTCTGGTTCCAACGCCTGGACAAGAACGTGGAAGGCAAGGTGGTCCAGATCAACGGCCAGGGCGTGAAAGTCTTTGACGTGCGCATCGTACTCTTCCCCCTTTTGGCCGGCAAGGCCGAACTGTCCGGCATCCCGGTGGAATACCAGCAAGCGAGCCGGGCCCAGGGCCGCCGCTCCGGATCCGTGTTCGACATGTTCGACGACCAGTTCTTCGGAGGCGCGGGCGGCGTGGTCCAGATGACGGCCATGGCCAGCCCCATCTCCATGCAGGTGGAACAGCTGCCGACGGGCGCGCCCGCGGATTTCACCGGCGCCGTGGGCGAATACGGCCTATCCGCCGCCATCGACAAGACCACCTTGCCCTCGGGCGATGCGCTCACCATGACCGTGACCATCCACGGGGACGGCGAACCCAAGACCATCACCAAGCCCACCCTTCCGGATCTGGGCCAGTTCGAAGTGTTCGATCCGGAAGTAGCCACCGCCACGTCCGTGCAAGGATCCACTTTAATCACGACCAAGACTTTCAAGTACGTCATGGTCCCCCACCGCCGTGGTGACTATACTTTGGGCCCCGTGGCCTTCAGCTATTTCGATCCGGCGCGCAAGGAATACGCCGAGGCCAAGTCCCAACCGATTACCATCAACGTGACCCAGGGCAAGGAGATTGCCGCCTCGGCCAACCGGGTCATGAGCCAACGCGAAATCGCCGACATCGGATCGGACATCCGCCACATCAAGAACGGCTCCGCGCCCCTGCGCAGCGAGAACGATTTCCTCTATAAGCATCCTTGGTTCTGGCTGCTCTTCGCGCCATCGCCCGTGGCCTTCGCCATGCTCCTGCTGGTCCGCACCCGCAGCCAGAAACTGGCTTCGGACGCGACCCTCAAGCGCAAGACCCTGGCCGGCGCGCAGCTCAAGCGCCGCCTCAAGGAGGCCAACGAGGCCCTGAAGCAGCGAAATTCCAAAGAGTTCTACAAGGCCCTGTCCGCGGCCGTGGTGGGCTTCGCGAGCGACAAGCTCAACGTGGAATTCCGCGGACTCACTTTGGAGGATGCCCAGGCGCAATTGCGCAAGCGCGGCATCACGGACGCCTCCGTGTCCGAATACGAAAAGGTCCTGCACATATGCGACTTCGGCCAGTTCGGCGGCGGCACCCGGGATGAAAAGGCGTGGAAGGAATCCCTGGACGCCACGGAAAACCTTTTGCGCATGCTGGACAGGGAGTTATGATGGCCTACCTGTCGCAGAGTCTCCGCCTGTCCGTGTTCGCGCGCCCGCTGCAATTGGTCCTGGCGCTCGCCTGCCTCGCATTGGCCGCCATGGGCCCGGAAGCCCTGGACCGCGCCTCCAAGGCCTATCAGCAGGCCAATGCCTCCTACGAGAAGAACGACTACGCCAATGCCGCGGACTTCTACCGCCGCGCCATCGACGAGGGCGTCGCCGACTCCAAGCTGTATTTCAACTACGCCAACTGCCTGTTCCGCCTGAACCAGGCGGGCATGGCCATCCTCTACTACGAGAAGGCGCGCAAACTCGATCCCAACGACGAGGACATCGCCTACAACCTGCGCTTCGTCAACGCCAACATCATCGACAAGAATCCCGCCCCGGAAACCAACGCCTTGACCCGGGCCATCCTCTTCGCCCACTCCGCCTTCTCCATCAACCAAGGCCTGTGGATCGTGCTGGGCCTCTTCACCCTCATCTTCTTCGCGGGCATCCTGGCGCTCTATACCGGCACCGCTTTCCGCGGCGCGCTTATCACCGCCATCGTGCTCGCCGGCCTGGCCCTGCTGGCCCTGGCCCCGTCCCTGGTCCTCAAGATCAAAGAACAGGAAACCCTGCAATACGGCATCGTACTCAAGCCCGCGGTGGAGATGTTCAGCGGCCCGGGCGAGACCTTCCAGGTGCTGACCCAGGTGCATGAAGGCACCAAGTTCGAGATCGTGGAGACCCGCGGAGATTGGGTTTCGGTGAAATTGGCCAACGGCAAGGGCGGCTTCGTCCGCCTGGCCGATCTCGGAAAAGTTTAGGCCAAGAAGTCTAGGCCAAGAAGTCCAGGCTAGAATCCGCCGCGGGCGAGCATCCATCCGCTGACCGCCGGGCAAAGCCCCAGGATCAACAGCAAAGCCCCCAACACCCACACGGCCGCCTTCTGCAAGGCGCCGAGCACGATCGGTCCCCGGGTATCATCGGCATCCGGCACGACGATGTACGCTTCCTTCACCACCAGCATGTAGTAGTAGAAGGACACCACCGCGTTGGCCACGGCGATTCCCACCACCACATAATGGCCTTCCGCCGCAGCGGCGGTGAACAGCATGAACTTGCCCAGGAAGCCCGCCAAGGGCGGAATGCCCGCCAGCGAGAACATGCACAGCAGCAGCAACGCCGCGAGGCCGGGACTGCGCTTGCTCAGGCCGCGCAAGGCCGGGAGCGTTTCCGGTCCTTCGCGTCCCACCACGCCCATGACAAAATAAAGCGCGAAGCTGGTCACTCCGTAGGTGACGAGGTTGTATTGCAAGGCGATGCGGGCGGTGATGGAATCGCCCAGGAACGCCACCAGCATATAGCCCGCCTGGGCGATGGAGGAATAGGCGACGAAGCGGCGCAGGTTGGACTGGCGCATGGCGCCGAGGTTTCCCGCGGCCATGGACAAGGCCGCGGCGATGGAGATGAAAAGTCCGAGCGACGGGCGCAGGCCGTCCAAGGGCCCCAGAAAGAGGACGGAGAAGGCGGCCACGGCGGCGGCCTTGGAGCCAACCGAGAGAAAGGCCATCACGGGCGTGGGCGCGCCTTCGTATACGTCCGGAGCCCACATATGCAGCGGGAACATGGACAGCTTGAAGCCCAGGCCGCCGAGCAGGAACACGATTCCGCCCCATAGGATGGGTTCCATGGGCGCTTCGCGCGCGGCGGCGGCCAAGGCTTCGAAGCCCAAGGAGCCGGTCGCGCCGTACAGGAAGGAGATTCCGAACAAGGTCAGCGCCGAGGAGAAGCCGCCCATCAGCACGTACTTGGAACCCGCTTCCGCGGACGCGGCATCCCGCGGCTGGAAGGCGGCGAGGGCGAAGATGGGGAGGGTGGCCAGCTCCAGACCCAGATAGAAGGTCAGCAGATCCGTGGCGGAAACCAGGGCATACATGCCCTGGGTGCAGAGCAGGAGCAGGGCGAAAAAGGCTCCCGGCTTGGGCAGGGTTCCACGCGAGTTACCCCCGGTGCGGAAATACGGTCGCGCGAGCAGCACGACGCCGAACCCGGCCAGGGTGAACAGCAGTTTCCAGACCTGGCCCGTGCGGGTGGCCGCATAGCCTCCGAACGTCCCCACGATGCCATCCACCGGTGCGGCGGCCAGCAGGACGGCCAGGGCGGCCAAGCCGATCCAGGACAGGTGGAACGCCCACTCCCCCGCTTCGCTTTTCAGATCCACGATCAAGACCAGCAGGGCGAGCGCCAGCAGGGCCAGGTCGGGAAGATAGGGGAAAAGCGCAGCCACGTCCGTCTCCGCTCAGCGATTCAGGTTGTTGAGGATGGGAAGCAACGCCTGATCGATCAGGACGGCGATGCGTCCGGGGAACAGGCCCATGGCCACGATGGAGGCCAACAGGAGCAGCAAGGGAATGCGCTCCAGCCAGATCGCGTCGGTCAGGTCGTCGGAACCGCCATGGGCGGCGGATTTCATAGGTCCATGCAGAATGGAGTTGGTCGCGCGCAGGATATAGATGGCCGTCACCACGATGGACAGGACCGCGAAGGCGGTGCAGACGATGGCCAAGGGATTGTCCGCGGAGAATCCGCCGAGGAACACGTTCAGCTCGGCGGCGAAACCCGCCAGGCCCGGCAGGCCCAGGGCCGCGAACCCGGCGATGATGAATGCGACGGAGAGGAAGGGCATCTTCGCCATCAGGCCGCCCATGTCGGGAATGCGGCGGGTATGCGTGCGCGCGTAGATCATGCCGATCAGGCAGAAGACCGCGGCGGTGATGAAACCGTGGGCCAGCATCTGCATGACCGCGCCCCGCAGGCCGATGGGATTGAGGACCGCCAATCCCAGGAAGACCAACCCGCAATGGGACACGGAGGAATAGGCGTTCATGTATTTCAGATCCTTCTGCCGGATCGCCACGATGCCGCCCCAGACGACCCCGGACGCGGCCAGCACCAGGAACACGTCCATCCAGGCGCGGGCCCCTTCCGGCATCAGGTACATGGCGATGCGCAGGCAGCCGTAACTTCCGAGTTTCATGTGCACGCCCGCCAGGAACATGGAGATGGCCGTGGGCGCGGAGGCGTGGCCGTCCGGGGACCAGATATGGAACGGAAACATGTTGCCCAGGATCGCGAATCCCAGGAACACCGCCGGGAAGGCCCACATCTGGAAGCCATGCTCGAAATGCACCTGGGAGAGCTCCACGATGTCGAAGGTATGCTTACCGGATTCGATGTACAGGCCCAGGATGCCGAGCAGGATGAGCGCCGAGCCCCCCATCAACATCAGGTTCAGTTTCATGGCCGCGAACTCCTTGCGCCCGCTTCCGAACATGCCTATCAGGAGATAGGTCGGAATCAAGGTCAGCTCGTTGAACACGAAGAAGGCGAAGAGATCGAAGGCGATGAAGCTGCCGAACACGCCCGCGGCCAATACCTGCAGGAGCACGAAGAATTCCTTGGTGCGATCGTCGATGTTCCAGCTCGCCAACGTGCCGCAGAAAACCACGATGCCGGCCAGCAGCATCAGGGACATGGAGATGGCGTCTACGCCGACGTGGTAGCGGATGCCCCAATCCCGGAACCAGGCCACATCCGTGACGAAGGCCAGGGAGGGCGCGGTGGCGCCGGAAACGACGGGCGGCGGGTTGCGGAAAAAGACATAGCACAGCCAGACGATCAACGCGAGGTTGAGGCCGTTGGCCAGCAGGCTGAAGCGCTTGACTCCGGCGCGGCTGCCGGCGGGAAAGGCCATCAGCGCGCCCGCGGAAACCAGGGGCAGCAGCCAGGTGCAGGAGAGGAGCCAGGAATCGACCATCAGAAACCCAGGCCTCCGAAATGCGCGAGCAGCCACAGCCCCACCAGGGCCACGGCGATGTATACCTGGATCTGGCCGCTATGGATCACGCTTTGCACGATGGACAATCTGCGCAAGGCTCCGGTCATGCGATCGAAGGCCCCGTTGACGATATGGCGTTCGATCCAATCCGCCGGGGCGGCGATCCACCTGCCGCCCACGCGCTTGGCCAGGAACAGGTAAATCTCGTCGATGTAGAACTTATGCGCCAGCACTCTATACCACCCGGGCGCGGCGCGGCCGGGAAAGCCCGGACGGTTCTTCTTCACCACGTACCAGTACCAACTGAGGGCCACGCCCGACAAGGCCAGCATAGTCGCCACCGCGGGAAGCCATGCGGTTTGGCCGCCGGAACCTTCTATCGCCGCGATACCGGAAATCGGGGGCCGCACCGTCGCGGTGAAAAAATCCTTACTCAACCAGCCGATCAGGGCGCTGGGCAGCGCCAGAATCAGGATGGGCAAGGTCATCAGGAAGCCTTCATGGAGGGGATTCGCTTTCGCTTCATCCGCTCCATTTCCGTTGTCCGCATCGTGCCTGTCAGCCTTTCCGTTCGCGGACGCGTGTCCTTCGGCACCGCCCCGTCGCTCGCCGTGGAACACCAGGAAGAAATAGCGCGACATGTAGAAGGCCGTCAGCGCACTGGTGGCCAGCCCCGCCAGGAAGGCGCCGTAGCGTCCGTTGGCGAAAGCGGCGTGCAGGATCTCCTCCTTGGAAAAGAACCCGGAGAACGGGAAGATGCCGGCGATGGCCAGTACCGCGATCATGGTCGACCAATAGGTGCGCGGCAGGAATTTGCGCAAGCCTCCCGCATCCCTGAGATCGTTTCCATGCACGGCATGGATGACCACGCCCGCGGAAAGGAACAGCAGGCATTTGAAGAAGGCATGGGTGAAGATGTGGAACATGGACGCGCTATAGGCCTCGCCGCCGGTGCCCAGGGCGAACATCATGAGGCCGAGCTGCGACAAGGTGGAGAAGGCCAGGATGCGCTTGAGATCGGTCTGGGCGCAGGCGATGGCGGCGGCGAACACGGCGGTGAAAGCGCCGGTGAACTCCACCACGCGCAGGGTATGCTCGGCCGCTGAGAATAGCGGGAACAGGCGCGCGGTGAGATAAACGCCCGCGACCACCATGGTGGCGGAATGGATCAGTGAGGATACCGGCGTCGGGCCTTCCATGGCATCCGGAAGCCACACGTGGAACGGGAACATGGCGGACTTGCCCCAGGCCCCCATATAGATGCCGATGGTGCCAACGGTCAACAGGTTGAAGGAGAAAAACCCTAAGCCCACTGTGCGGTTGAGGGCCGCCGCGGCTTCCGGGCTGTTCAGATGGGAGAAATCGAATCCGCCGGAGACGATGCCCGTCACCAGCAATCCCATCAGGAAAAAGGCGTCAGCCAAGCGCGTCAGGACGAAGGCCTTTTTGCTCGCCGCCACCGCGGAAGGCTTGGTGTACCAGAATCCGATCAGCAGATAGGACGCGACACCGACCAGCTCCCAGAAGAAGAAGGTCTGCAACAGGTTCCCGGACACCACCAGGCCCAGCATGGTGAATGTGAAAAAGGAAAGCAGGGGGAAGAACCGTCCCGCACCTTTGTCACCTTCCATGTATCCGATCGAGTACACGTGCACCAGGAAGGAGATGAAGGTGATGACCAACATCATCATCACCGAAATGGGATCCAGGAAGAATCCGAATTTGGCCGCCAGTACGGTACCGGGTTCTAGGGTAAACGACATCCAGGTGTAATCCCACAACTGCAATGCGCGATCGGGATAGTCCACGGGATTCTTAAGCACCTGGCCCCGATAGGCCATGGCGAGGAATAGGGCCAATGCAAAGCTCAAGCCCATGAAGAGCGCGGCCGCCCAGCCCGAAGCCTTGGCGTTTTTCCGCCCCAACCAGAATCCGTTCAGAAGGAAGGACAGGAACGGCAAGGCGAGAATCCAGAATCCGATATCACCCATGATCCCGAGGGCCACGCCCTTGCCGATCGCCTCAGCCATGCAGGCCATCCAGTTCCCGCACATCCAAATGCTTCCGCTGGCGATGCACGGCGATGACGACGGCCAGGGCCAAGGCCATTTCCGCCGCGGTCACGGCGACGGCGAACAGGGCGAACAGGGTTCCCGATTCGGGATGGCCCTGGACCTGATGCGGCCCTCCGAAGCGGGCGAAGGCCACGAAGTTGATCAGGGCCGCGTTCACCATCAGTTCCAAGGACATCAGGGCCGCGATCAGGTTGCGGCGCGTCACCAGGCCGAACGCGCCGATGGCGAACAGGGCCGCGGAAAGCAAAAGGCAGGAGGTCAGGTTCATGGGGCCGCGCCCTTGTCGTCCCGGGCGATGGCGATGGCCCCCACCATGGCGGCCAACAGCAGCACGGAGATCAACTCGAACGGGATCAGGAATCCCTTGGGATCCAAAAGCAACGCGCCCAGCTTTTCCATGGAAGCGATGTTGGACGAACCCGTTTGCGGTTTTGCGAGCACCTTGGCCACATCAACGCCCGCATCCATGCCTTGGGCGAAACCCTCGATAACCCCTTGCACCTGCACCGCCGGGGCCGCGGCCGAATGCCCGGCCCGCATCGCCAGGCATCCCACCGATCCCAACGCCACCGCCGCCACGACCACGGCCATGGCGATTTTCAACGGCGAAGGATGCGCCATGCGCCCCGCCAGTTCCGACGTCAGCAGCACCGCGTACAACACGAAGATCATGATGCCGCCGATATACACCATCACCTGGACCAGGGCCACCAGTTCCGCCTGCAGCAGCAGGAACAGGATGGCGGTGCAAAGCAGCACTCCGAGCAAGGCCAAGGCGGAGCGGAACAGATTGCGGGCGAGCACGGTGGTGCCGGCGAGGCCTAGCAGCACGGCGCACAGGGCGTAGAAGAACAGATCCTTCACCATCATCTACCTTAGCGCCCCTCGGTCTTGTTGAGGATCAGGTCGAGAGGATCCCGCGAATAGGCGGCCATTTCGAAGCCGTGGCCCATGCGGATGGCGTCGAAGGGGCAGGCCTCGATGCACAGGTTGCATAAGGTGCAGGAAGACAGCCGGTAGACGAAGGCCCCGAGCACGCGCTTGCTGGCGATGTTCTTGGTGGTCAGGATGGAAATGCTTCCGTTCGGGCAGGCCTTTTCGCACAGGGTGCAGGCCGTGCAGGTATGCTCGTTCTTTTCATCATGGGGCATCACCACCTGGCCGCGGAACCGCTCCGGGAACTTCAACGTTTCGCGGTTCTCGGGATACTCGCGGGTGACCACGCGGCTGGGCTTGCGGATATAGCGTAAGGTGATGTCCATGCCCTTGAACAGGCTGAAGGCATCGCCCAGGAAGCGGCGCAGGCTCGGCTTGCCGTCGGCGGCGGTGATGGATTTTCCCTTGGCGGGATCGACGGCTTTGATGACAGGCGGTGGAGCAGGCTTGGGCGCGGGGGCTGCGGCCGCAGGGGCGGCCGACGCGGGCTTGTCGCCTGCAGGCACGGCGGTGGCCGGAGCCGCGCGTGCCGGCTTGTCCGGAGAAGGCGCAGCGGGCGCAGGCCTGGCAGCAGCAGGTTCGCCAGGGTTGGCGGCGGCGGCATCCGCGGGCCTGGCCGCGGCATCGACCGGTTTCGCGGACGCTTCAACCGGTTTGATCGCTTCGGGTTGGGGCGCAGGCTTGCCCGCTTCCGCTCCCTCAGGGACCAATGGCTTTTCTTCAGACATCGCCGCTCCGCCTCAGGGGATCATAAGTTTGAAGGTGACCAAGGTCGCGCCCAACAGCAGATTGGCCATGGACACGGGCAAAAGGAATTTCCATTCCAACGAGAGCAGATGGTCGATGCGCAGGCGCGGGAAAGTCCAGCGGAACCACATGTACATGAAGATGAGCCCGAGCACCTTGAGGAAGAACCAGAGGAAGCCGGGAACCAGCATCAGGACATGATCCAACGGGCCGATTCCGAATTGCGGAGCCAGAAAGCCGCCCAGGAAGAAGGTGGCGCCCAGTCCCGCCGATGCGAACATGTTCACGAATTCCGCCAGGAAGAACATTGAGAAGGAAATGCCGGTGTACTCCGTGTGGAAGCCGCCGGTGAGTTCGGACTCGGCTTCGGAGAGATCCAGAGGGCCGCGGTTGAGTTCGGCGGTGGAGGAGATCATGAAAAGGGCGAAGGCCAGGAATCCCGCCACGGGCATCTTGAAGATCCACCAGTCCGCCACCGTGCCCTGTTGGGACAACACGATTTCGCGCAAGGAGGCGGTGCCGCTCGCCATCACGACCAGGAGCATGCACAGGACCATGGACAATTCGTAGGAGAAAAGCTGGGCGCCGGAACGCATGGAGCCGAGCAGGGAGTATTTGTTGTTCGAGCCCCATCCCCCGATCAGGATCCCCAAGATGCCAAGGCCCGAGACCGCCACGACATAGACCACGCCGGCGGAAAGATCCATGACCTGAATGTTGTGATCGAAGGGCATCACCGCCAGGACCAGGAAGGATCCGGTGATGGGCAGCAAGGGCGCGAGGAAATAGGCGAGGCCGTCCACGGTGCGGGGCCGCAGGTTCTCCTTCATCAGCAGCTTGATGGCGTCGGCGACGGGTTGCAGAAGCCCGAATGGGCCGACGCGGGTGGGGCCGAGGCGCGCCTGGAAATGCGCGCATACCTTGCGTTCCAGCCAGATGAGGCCGATAGCGACCACGGTCACCAGGCCGCACATGAGCGCTACCGCGAGTACTCCGTTGGCGATGGCCGCCCACGGGGCGGGCAGAAGTCCGCGGATGAAATCGCCCACGGGATGGTTGACTGTATACACGTGCGTCGACGTCATCGATCGATGTCCGGGATGATCAGATCCAAGGTCGAAAGGATGGCCACCAAATCCGCTATCTTGCCGCCGCTCGCCATTTCATTGATGGCGGACAGGTTGGAAAGGTTGGGCGAGCGGCTCTTGATGCGGTAGGGCTTGAAGGAATTGTCCGAAACCATGTAGGTGGCATACAGCCCCCGCGCCGTCTCCACGTTGGCGTAGTAGCTGCCGGCCGGAACCTTGTAGGCGGGCTTCTCCTTGGAACGGTATTGGCCTTCCGGAAAGGAGGCCATGGCCTGCTCCAGGATGCGGATGGACTCGCGCATCTCCTGCATGCGAACCATATAGCGGTCGTAGCAATCCCCGTTTTTACCGAGGGGGACGTCGAACTGGAAACGATCGTAGACGGCGTATGGGTCATGCTTGCGCACATCGAAGTCGATGCCGGAGGCCCGGCCCACGGGTCCGGAACAGCCATAGTTGATGGCGCGCTCCCGGGACAAGGCCCCCACCCCGAGGGTCCGCTCGCGGATGATGGGGTTCTTGGTCAGCAGCACTTCGAACTCGTCGAGCTCGAATTTCAGATCGTTCAGGACCTCTTGCACCCGCGCCAGGAAGCCATCGGGGATGTCGGCATTCGATCCGCCCGGCCGGAAGAAGTTCATGGTCAGGCGCGCGCCGCAAAGCTCCTCGAACAGGGCCGTGATCTTCTCGCGCTCCTTGAAACCGTACAGGAAGGCGCTAACGGCGCCGAGATCCATGCCGAAGGCGCCCCACCACAGCAGATGCGATTGGATGCGCTGCAGCTCCGACACCATCACGCGGATGTACTCCCCGCGTTCCGGCACGCCGATGCCCATGGCCTTTTCGATGGCCATGCACACGCACAGGTTGTTGATGTGGCTGCTCAGGTAGTCCATCCGATCGGTCAGATGGATGTACTGGACGAAGGTCTCGTTCTCCCCCATCTTCTCGATGGCGCGGTGGATGAAACCCAGGTGCGGCACCACTTCGACGACGGTCTCGCCGTCCAGGCGCACCACCAGCTTGAGCACCCCGTGGGTGCTGGGGTGCTGCGGGCCCATGTTGAGGAAATATTCCTGGCTGCCGTCCGCGCCCGTTCCTCGCAGGCTGAAACCCGGGGGTAACCGGAAGGTTTCCGAGCCCGGGCGGCCCTGGGCGTCATGGGCGGCGTCGGCGGCGCGGAGTTCACCGGGCGTCATCCCCGCATGGATATTTCCCGTGGGATTCGTTTCGCCTGCCTGGAGCTCCATGGAGCCGGCCATCGGTTCCTGCGCCATCAGTAGGGCCTCTTTACGACGCGCGTCGGATCCTCGAAATCCTTGCGCAGAGGATGGCCCGGGAAATCGTCGTCCAGGAACAGCCGGCGTAAATCGGGATGGCCGGTGAAACGGATGCCGAAGAAATCGTAGGCTTCGCGCTCATGCCAATTCGCGCCGGAAAAAAGCCCGGTCAGGGACGGGATTTCCGGATGGACGTCGTGGGGAAGCGCACAGCGGAAGAACAGCTTATGCCCTTTCTCCACCGAGTGCAAATGCACGATCACGTCGAACCGGTCCTTCCAGTCCACCGCCGTAAGTTCGATCAGGAAATCCAGCTTCAGGCGCGCGTCCGTTTTCGCGAAGCCAATCAAGGACAGAAAGTCCTCGCGGGCCACGACGGCGTCCAGCACGTACTCGGGCCCCAAGGCTGCGAGCTTGCCGGCGTCGGCCTCCGGCACGTTCTGCACCGCGAGCGCAGGGAATTTTTCCTTAAGGATGGCGAAGATCTCCGCTGCGGGAAGGCCGCGTTGCTGACGTACCGTGCGCGGTACCTCGTCGAACTTGGGGGCGGCAACGCGCTTGATGACCACGCCCTTGAAGTCCGGGTTCTCGGCCTTGAAGCGCTCCTGCGCCTCCTTCATCCCTTCCTGCTTGAGCTTTTCCTTCTCTTCCCACAACCGCGAGGTTTCGCTCATCTCGTCCCGGATGGGGGCCCGATTGATGGGGCGGGGCGTCAGGGAATTGCGCCATCCGCCCTTGCGGATGAGCTCCTGCAACTTCATCACGCCGAACAGCAAGGCTTCCGGCCGCGGCGGGCAGCCGGGCACGTATACGTCCACGGGGATCAGGCGATCCGCGCCCTTCACCACCGAATAGCTGTCGTAGAAGAACGGTCCGCCGCTGATGGTGCAGGCGCCCATGGCGATGACGTATTTCGGCCCGGGCATCTGTTCGTACAAGGTGATGAGCCGCGAGCCCATTTTCTCCACGATAGTGCCGGCCAGGATGATCAGATCCGCCTGGCGCGGGGAGGCTCGGGCCACTTCGAGCCCGAAGCGGGCCCAGTCGTTGTCCGACGCCCCAGTAGCCATCATCTCGATGGCGCAGCAGGAGGTGCCGAATACCAAGGGCCAAAGCGAATTCGCGCGCGCCCAGCCGACCACCCAGTCGACGGCATTGGTCAGGCCGCCGGAACCGGCGACGCCGGGAATGGGCGGCAAGGCGTCCGTAGCCGAGGAACCGGGCAGCGCGGAGACGAGATACCGCGCCGCGGGATCATGATGGCCAGCCGCGCCCGCCTTGGGATCCGGAGTCACTCCCATTCCAGTACCTTTTTCCGCCACGCGTAGAACAGCGCGAAGCCGAGGATGGCGATGAAAGCGAGCAACTCGAACCAGACGAACATGGCCGATACGGAAAGCCCGCCGTTACCGGCCTTGCGCAAAGCGCCGAGCACGGGAAAGAGGAAAATGGCTTCCACGTCAAAGACGAGAAAGACGAGGGCGAAGAGATAGTAGCCGATCTTGAATTGGATGCGCGCCGAACCGATGGTGTCTTCCCCGGATTCGTAGGGCTCAAGCTTTTTTCCGACATTGGGGAAACGGGGCGCGACGATGCGCGAGAAGACCATGGCCGCCCCCGCGAAAAGGAGCCCGACCAAAGCGAACACGCCGATGATGATGTATTCAGACAACCCGGAGTCCCTTTCAGGCCGATTATCCCTAATCCCAGTCCTATAAGATAAGAAAGATGAGGGAATTTGAAAGCGAGCGGCGAACCGCTTTGCGTACGAATGTGGGTAGCGTGGAGTTGCCGGTTGGGAAACCTTTTGCGTCGCCCCCGCTATCCGGCGGAAAAGTCCGATCCGGCCTCCGGCAGCCGCGGCCATTTTACAAAGCGCCGGAAGGTAAACCAATTAAAGTGGTCAATCCGCCGGCGCGGGGTCCGTCGCCGGGAGGTTGCGGGCCCGATGTCGAGACCGGAGGGGAATTCCAGGGTCAGGAAAGGCGGTTGGGGCATGCACTGGACGGGACCGCCCTGGGGCCTACATAGATAGGGGGTTTGAAGGAATGGTCCGGGGAAAGGCCCGGAGGGAAAGGTCCGAGTGACCGGGGAGGCTTCGCATCCGTAACTTCCATGGAACCCGTGAATATTCATGGGCTTATGGTGAAACACCTCCTCGCCCAGTAGAACGGCCTCTAAGGGCCCCTTTTTTCCATCGACCTTTCCCAGGCTCGGCGATATCCGCCATCAAAGCTGCTTTTTTTCAACGCGCAAGGCAATTTCTTTTTGGTGCCCTTCCCAAAATCCGGCCAATCCACAATGGCTTAGACCCTGATTCTCCTTTACTTGGGTATCCCTTCCGCCCATAATGGCAATGGGGAAAACAACTTTCTTAACTGGTGCTATCGGGAATGATATAATATCGGTGGAACGGTGTCCGGCCGTCCCTCTAGGGTGTCTTTTTCCGCCGCCGAATCCGGATCGAACAACTTGGAGTCCGACATGCATCGCAATGCGATCTCGCTCCCGACCCACCCGCAAACCTCATTCCACCACATAGCCGGAAAGCGCCCCAGGATCCAGTGGGGAAACCTGGCGGTTACAACCCTATGTCTGATCGGAGCAATCGAGGCTCAGGCCCAGACTAAACGATGCGATCTAGTGGGACGAGACACGTCCATTACCGGCAACCCTACGCAGTTCAAACGCTGCATCGATCTCACCAGCTTGAATGGTTCGACGATTACCGTACCTTCGAACGTAACCCGCATCGACAACGACGGACTATCGCTTTGCAAAGGGTCCGTGCAATCCGGCGGCGATCTCGATCTCGTGTATATCTACGATAACTCAGGAAGCATGAGTTCGACCGTGGGCTGGGTGACCCCTGCCGGGGACGACACCATCTTCTATGAGAACGACGGCGGCTGCACCGACAAATCCCTTATCGGCACGATCACCTACCAGTATTGGAACGCCGGTGGAACGGCTACCTCGGCGAAAACGGTGAACCGGCTCAACTCCAATACCGGATGCGCGAATTTTTCCGGAGACCCTTACAACGCCAGAGGCCGCGCCTACTATCTCGGTGTCACCGACCAGGCCGCCCGAGCCCCCAACTCCTCCGCAGGCATCATGTCCTTCACCGGCGGCACCGGCAATGAACACATTCCCCGGGTGCTCAACACCCAGGCCAATATCGACGGCATCCGCAACGGCATCAGTTCGGTGGCCAGCGGAGGAACCAATTACGGTTCTCCCCTGACCCTGGCCAAGACCTGGCTCACCAGTGCCACGTACACTCACAACCCCAAGAAGGCCATGATCTTCCTTTCCGACGGCAAGCCCAATGACACGGCCTACACGCCGCAGCTCGCCACCAGCCCGCCCATCTACGGCATCTTCCTGGGACGCCCCCGTTCCGACACCCTCGCTCTCGCCAACATGTCGAAGCGCACCGGCGGCAAGTTCTACATCATTCCTCCCGGGGATCCGGACAGCCTGAAATCGGTGGTGGCCGCAATCCTGAACATCGTGCTGCTTGAATATGAACCCCAGAACGCCACGGTGACCAACACCAGCCTGGCCCCCGCGCAATCGGCCACGAGTACGCCTACGGACTTCATCCCGCAGTTGGACGGCTCCTGGCTCATGAAACTGAGCGACATCATCGCCCTGAATGGCTCGACCACCAACTCCATCACCGTAGCCACGACCTTCAAGGAGAAGACCTCCGGCGCCCTGGACAGCAAATCGATTACCTTCACCCTGAGCACTACCGGCGCGGCCGCGGGCACCTCGCAGAAAATCACCGGCACCCAGTTCGGCGTGGCCTGCTACGACAAATCCTCCCTATCCATCCTCAATGGGGCAAATATCCGGCCCGCCTCGTTTTTCGATACCAACACGGTATACAAAGTGCGCATCCGCACCGCCCCCACGCTCCTGGATTCCGCCCTTGCGAATGCGGGCTCCGGCATCAAGGCCGACGCCGAAAACCCCCACTTGAAGCCCGCGACGCTCTTCACCGACAGCCTGGTCTTCCAGAACGCTTTTCCGTTCAGCGTCATCGCGGGAGCCAAAACCAACGGGAACGGCATACTGGAATCCAGCCTCTACGACTCCATCATCGTAAGCTGGGTGCATCCGCGCGACAGCCGCGATTTCGCCGCGGACACCATGCAGGTGCGCGCCCACGGCATTGCGGCCAAGGTGCGCTTTTCCCAGACCAACGGGGGCCCGGCCACCACCCAGTACCTGGTGGACGCCACCACGGTGTTTATCGTGGTCGAGGATCAACCCGCCGATCCGCGCCGGACCTATTCCGCCATCGTAACCTCCGAAAAGTTCGGCATCGATCGCGAAACCGTGACCTTGAGCGAACTTACCCCGGGCTCCGGAATCATGGTCGGCCAATTGCCGATATCCAATCTCACCAAGACCCAGGCGGACAACCTGCTCCAGGTCTCGGCGGGCGGCGATCAGCTCAAGGTGGTCTACAAGGATAAGGTCGATGGCGACTCCGCCGTGGCCACTGCCGGGTTCGATGAAAATGTACAGGAAGCCCCCACCCTGGAGTTCACGGACGCGGCTGGCGTGCCCCTGGCCCCCGATGCCATCTGGTCCCCGGCCAACGGCAAGCTCTACCTCAAGTACAGCGATGACTATGCCTATGGACGGGTTCCTACCAAAGCCGTGACCCTGACCCTGGTCAACAAGAAATACGGCGCCACCATCGGCACCGACCACGAACGGATCACCGTCAATATGGAAGCAGGCGCGGGCGGTACACGCGCCACCTGGACGGGATCCATCGATCTGGTGGACGTTTTCCCGGCCAGCGACTCCAACGGCAGGGTGGAAACGCGCTTCCGCGGAGAAGCCTCCATCGTCGCCTTCGGCCATGACAACGTGGGCGTTCAACAGTCCGCCACCGTGTCCGACAACCTGGTCATCGCCTATCCGGATTCCCAGGCCACCATCAGCTGGAAGCTGGACACCACGGTCAGCCCCAAGACCAACGAGGGCATCGTGGTCACCGTCAAGGATCAGACCTTTACCCTGAACCAGAAAGACACGGCCCTGGTCAGCATCGCCTGCACCAAGTCCGGCGACAGCGTGGCCGCCTTCCCCGCCGTGGAAGGCACGGCGACCTCGGGCATCTACCTGGGAGGAACCCTGGTCAAGGATACCGCGGTGCCGAACTACAGCGACAAGATCCTCTCCTGCCTCATCACGGACCAGATCCGCATCCGCTACGTGGATCCGGTGTACGGCACCCTCACCGAACTCCTTATTGACGAAGTGGCGCGTCCGGAATCCAATCCCCCGGGACGCAAATTCATCACCAGCGAACTCGTGACCATCACCTCGGTCACCCCGGGCGCGGTCATCTATTACACGACGGACGGATCGAATCCCATCCCCGGGGTCAGCGGCATCTACACGGATCCCATCCGCGTAAGCGTGAACACCACCATCAAAGCCATCGCGGTCAAGCCGGGCTTCAAGGACAGCAAGATCATGTCGCAGACCTGGACCAAGGAGTTCGTGGCCTCGCGCCTGGAAATCCTGGACGAGAACGGGAACACCATCCCCGGCGGCGTCATCACCGGCGCCGCCAAGTCGATCCGCGTCAAGCTGGTCACGACCCAGGACAACCTGGGCTCCGCCATCACGGACGCGACGACCAAGGTCAGCGGGGACGCGGAAACGGTCGCCCTTGACAATTCCGGATCTCTCGGCAATGCCTTCGAATTCCTGAAGCAGGTCGCGCTCCAGCATCCGTTCGCCAAGGTCATAGGCAACGACACCATAGAGGCCATCGGCACGGATACGCTCATCGTACGCTGGGTCAACCCGTTCAACGCCATCGATGTAGCGGCCGATACCCTGGTCATCAAGCCCGCCTTCGTGGCCGCGGAGGTCTATTTCTCCACGTCCGTGAATGGCCCGAAGATCACGGAATATCCGGTCGGCCAGGACAGCGTATTCATCATGGTCAAGACCCGGCCCCGGGATCCCGCTTTGATTTATACCGTAACCTTAACGTCGACCGACGGCAGCGGCGATAAGGAAATCCTCGCTTTGACCGAACTCACCCCCGGAGTATTCTACGCCAAGGTCCCGGTGGGAACCGGCGTTAAGCTGCAGAGCGACAACATCATCCAGGTGGCCGCCGCGGGGGACCAATTGACTGCCGTGTTCACGGATCCGGTGTATAAGACCGATTACCGCGGAGACGCGGGTTTCGCCCAGCAGGTGCAGGAATCCGCCAACCTGGATTTCATCGACGAAGCCGGGAACGTCCTGGCGCCCGCGGACATCTGGAACCCGAACAAGGGCAAGGTCTATCTGCGGTTCTCCGATGACTGGAATGCCGGCATCGACCTGCTCATCCAGACCAAGACCGCGCGTTTGACGCTCATCAACCGGAAATCCGGCGATTCCGTCGGCGCGGACGTCGAGACAGTCATCCTCACCCTCAAGTCCAAGACCGCTTCCCGCGGCACCTGGGAGGGCTCCCTGGCGCTGGCGGACAAGGCCACGGCCAGGAACGGCAACGACACCGTGGAGACGTACTTCCGCGGGGAATTGCGCGCCGCGGTCACGCCGCACAACAACGCCGGCCTCTCGACCTCCCCGGACGCCGTTGACAACCTGGTCATCGCCTATCCGGATCAGCCGGCGGAAATCATCATCCGCGATACCGCGGGCACGGCCGTGGATCGGAAGACGGACAAGGTGGAAATCATCATCCGCGATCAGCCCTTCACCAAGTCCGGTGACGCCACCATCAACGCCGAAGTCAGCTGCGTAGCCTCGGGCGACAAGGTCGCCAAGGTGACTTTGGTCTGGAACGGCACGGAATATGTGATCAAGCCTCCTCTCGACAAGGGCGAAGTCAACGGCACCACCATCGACAAAACCGATGCGCTGCTGCTTTGCCGCGAATCGGACGTGCTCACGGTGACCTACCTGGATCCCGTCTACCTCACCCCCCGCAGCGCGGACGTGAAGTGGACCGACGATCCCACCGCACGGATGTACTTCGCCTCCAGCAAGGACACCTCCGTGATCACTTCCGCCGCGGACGGCGCGGTCAAGGACTTCCTGATCGTGGTTGAAGGCAAGAGCCCCACCCGCGACAAGGCGGATACGATTCTGGTCACGCTGACGACGGCGCAAGGCGAGCGCGAGGTCTTCCCCGCCGTCGAGACCGGCCCCTTCACGGGCAAGTTCATCGTCAAAGCGGACTTCGCCTTCACGAGCGCGGATCCGGTCAAGGACGACAAGCACGTGCAGGCCCGCATCACCCTCGCCAACCGCGTCAACCAGGTGCTGCTAACCGGAACCGCCACCCTGGCCGGCTCGCCTGTCAGCGCGGAACTCTCCCTGCTGTCCAGGTACGACCTGGTCGTTCGCGCCTACATGAAGGACGAGGACGAGAACGGCCGCGCCGACCACGCCTACTTCGTCTTCGACCATACACTGTCCATGCTGCCCTCCTCCCTGGACGAGGTGTACTGGAACCAGGAAGGCGCCGACTACAAGAAGAAGGCCGAGGCCTCCATGCTCACCTTCCTGGCCGGCTCCGATTCCTCCATCGTGGTGGCGGACTTCACCAAGTCCCAGTTCGCGGCCAACCTGACGGATATCCCCGCGGGCGTCCCGGCCCCTTACGGCCACTTCCCCGACGACAACCTGTTCGGCGGGCAGAAGCCCAGCCTGGCGGACTCGGTGGGACCGGTGGCGGTCACGGCCATCAAGCATCCGTCCAACCTGCAGAGCTACAACGTGACCACCACGGAAAAGCGCTTTAACCCGGATACCCTGGTCATTACGGTCTCGGAGAAGCTGAAAACCACTTCCACCTTCGAGGAAATGCTGCGCTTCTCCAAAGGCTGTTCGGACTACAAGGAATCCGCGCCCGTCCACCTTTTCAGCCCGCCCTCGGCGTCTTCGGACGGCCTCACCTGGGTGGTCATCGTGGACAACTCCCCGGACGCGCAGGCCCCGCTGGTCGGCGACTGCATCTTTCTGGAAACGGATGGACGTTACACGGACATGGTGGATAACCGTCCGGGCAAGCTGGGCGCGCCCCTGGAAGGAGAGAACCCCAAGCTGACCATCCGCGAGTTCCGCGGCTTCCCGCCTGTGGCGGGCCTGGATGCCGGTTCGCCGGGTTTCCTGATCAGCACCAATGACAAGCGCGACGACGTGAAAGGCGGCGTGTGGAGCCAGCCCACGGGCACGGACGGCACCTGGGAAGTGGTGTGGATCCCGCCTTACGGATTCAAGGCCGACGACCCGGTGGGATCGCTCATAGACATCGCCAAGGACTTCAACAATCCCCAGACCGGCGAACGCCGACCCGAGATCTCCGGCCCGCAGCCCATGCCCAACAACATCAGCGCCGTGCAGGTGATCGCGTCGGGCGCCTATAAGGCCCAGATCCGCATCTTCGACAACCTGGGCCACTTCGTCCGCACCATGGACCAGGCCTATGGCTTCAATGGCGAAGACAAGAATCCCTGGCGCGCCACGGACAAGGGGCAGGTGAGCTTCCTGGTGTGGGACATGAAGGATGAGGCCGGAAGCAAGGTGGGCCAGGGGGTCTACGTGTGGAAGGTGAGCTTTGTGTTCCTTGAGAAGAACAAGAAGGCCGAAGTCATGTACACGCGCACTGGCGTGCTCCGCAGGTAAGGCCCGATTACGGCGCTTCCGCCGAGCGCGGCGCCTCCCCGGGCGCCGCGCTTTTTTGTTCCCGACGATCGTTTCCATTTCCCCGACAAAACCCCTGGGAGCCGCGTCCAGACGGGTCTGGAGGGCTCCGTGATTTTTTGGGGTAAAATTGGCCCCACGCGATCACGCGGATTCCCTAAGGATTTCGCGATAAATCGCAACGCCGGTTACACCATTGATGCGTCATCGGGCCGGTCGCCGACCTTGACACGCTTTCCGAACAGCGGCCGGATATACCTTGATCCCGCTTCCATGGCCAGGCTCCGCAATACCTTTGAAAAGGATCGTTCGTGAACGGCAAAACCGGTTTCCGCTTCGTCATGTTCCTTTCCGTCTTTTACATCTTTTCACTCCTCTCCGCGTCCATGCCGGGCGCGCAAACCCCGGCCACCTTGCGCCTCACGGCCAAGTTGCGCGACTTCCTGGAAATAAATCCCGTCGGCAAAGGACCCCAGAACCAGGACTTCAACAACGACAAGTTCCAGGGCTGTTCGGATACCGGATACGTGAGCCGGACCATCCGGACCACCGGGGACGTCTCCCTCTTCCCCAACGACAACCGTACTCCGACCCTGGTGAAGCTCAACCGCACCCGGGACGGCAAGCCCTGCTACAACAGCACCGCCATGTTCGAAGACTGGTTCAACGATCGGGACTCCACCCTCAACCGGCCGTTCCTGATGGACCTGGATTTCAAGCAGTTGGCCAATGGCATGTACGAATTCAAGGACGGCACCTTTTTCCCCTTGGATGACGTACCGGAATACCGCGCCTATCCGGGCAGCGATCTCAAACCCTTCGGCCAGTTGCAGACCTGCTGCGCCCACAACTACGGCTTCACCATGGAGTTCCACTCCCCTTTCACCTACCTGGCGGGAAAGAACCAGTTGTTCAATTTCTCCGGCGATGACGACGTTTGGGTCTACATCAACGGCCAGCTCGTCATCGATCTGGGCGGGCAGCATGCAGCCCTGGACGCGTCCGCCAACCTCGACTCCCTGGCCGTCCGCCTGGGGCTGGTGGATCACGAGAGCTACCTGCTGGATTTCTTCTTCGCGGAACGCCACGTGGTGGGTTCCAATTGCAAGATCACCACCAGCCTGGAATTGGGCGCGCAGAAAGTGTCCACGCCCGTTGCCACGCCTCCGGGATCCACCTTCAATTCCCAGGTGGCGGTATCTCTGGATACCCCCACTCCGGGCGCGGTCATCTATTACAGCGTGGACGGCTCCGTCCCCGACAGCAACGGCCTGGTCTTCGATCGCAACAAACCCATTCCGATCACCAGCACCACCGTTGTCCGCGCCATCGCCTACAAGCAGGGATGGGCCAAGAGCGAGGTCATGACGGAAACCTACACCCGGAACTTCGTCGCCTCCACGCTGGAAATCCTGGATGAGAATGGAAATCCGCCCGCGGGCGGCTATCTCAGCGAACGCAATACCAGTTACTCGATCAAGCTTTCCACCACGCAGGCGGGCCTCGCGGTCGTGACCCCCGGGGCCGTCACCCGGATCGCCGGGGACCAGGAAAACTTGAGCCTCTCCAATCCGGCCAATCAAGGCGACAATCTCGTGTATTCCGGAAAGGTGCCGCTCTCCATCGCGGCCGCCGCCGCCGGCAACGGAAAGACGGAAGCGGCCGGCTACGACACCTTGACCCTCTCGTGGACCAACCCGCTCGATCCGCGGGACGTGGCGGTGGGGAAAATGCCCATCCGCCCGTACCCGCAGCAGGCGCGCGCCTATTTTTCCACCAAGGCGGACGGGTCCGACACTACGGATCAATACGCCGGCACGGAAACCGTCCTCTACCTTTTCGTCCTCGATCAGGCCCTCCCGGCCTCGTCCAAACCGACCGTGGCCCTGGAAACCACGCCCAAGAACGGCAGCGGCCGCAGCAAGGATGCGGAATCCCTGAACCTCGAGACCGTCGCGCCGGGGATATACCGCGCGGCCATTTCGGTGGACATCAATCCGGCCAGCGCCGCCGGCGATGGAAAGTTGCAGCTCGCGTTGGAAGACCTGATCAAGGCAACCTATCTGGATCCCATGGACGCGGAAAACCCGGCCATCGCCAATGCCGGCTACGGCATCGCGCCGGAAATCGACGCCTCCCTGCGATTCACGGACAAGGCCGGGAACCCGTTGCCCAACGGCATCTATTACAATCCTGCCGAAGGCGTACTCTACCTGACCTACTCCGATGACTGGGTCAACGGCCAGATCAAAACCAAGACCGTCACCCTCACCGTGGAAAACAATTTCGGCAAGGCCGGAGCCGACCTGGAAACCTTCACGCTCGACCTGGCCCTGGCCAAGCGGAAGGGCTCCACCGGAGTGTGGGAAGGCTCCCTGAACCTGAAGGACGGGCCGGGAATCGTCGTCGGGGACAAGATCGCGGAAACCTACGTTCTGGGGAAGGTCCACGCCATGGTCACGTCGCACAACAAGCAGGGTTCGGATCTCATCCCGGCCACGGACGATTTGCTGGTGGCCTATCCCAACCAGGACGCGGACCTGAACGTCAACGGCTCCCGTAACACAAACGTTACCATAGCGCGGGATGACCCGGGTCTGAAGATCACCTTGCTGGACCAGAGCCTGTCGGCCGCCAAGGATACGCTCTACGTATCCGTCCGTTGCACGGAAAGCAAGGACGGCCTGGCCAACGTGATGTTGATCGAAACGGACGCGGGCTCGGGACGTTATGAATCGGCCGTCATCCCAAAGGCGGAAGGCGCGGCGAACGCCGACGGCGTCCTGCAATGCCTGTCCCGGGACGAGGTCAAGGTGTCCTATGACGATCCCGTCTATGGAAACCACCTGGACGTCCAGGCGATGATCGACGATCCCGTCGCCACCCGCGTTTATTTCACGGCCTCGGCCGCCGATACCATCCATATCGGATCGGTCCGGGAAGGCGAGGCGACCTCCTTCTACGCCGTCGTCATCGCCTCCAGCGTCACCGTCGGCAAGGCCGACACGATCTGGATCACCTTCACCACGCCCCAAGGGGAAAAGGAAAACCTGCCCGCGGTGGAAACCGGGATCTACACGGGCGAATACCGGGTCAAGGTGCCCTTCGGATTCACCGTCGACGCGGTCAAGCCCGGCAATGGCGCCGTGGAAGGAAAGCTGTCCGGACAGGATGCCGACAACCGCGTGATCGCCACCGGATCGGTGACGATCGCGGGCGTGGAAACCAAAGGAGACATCCTTTTGATCTCGGCTTTCGCGCCCGTGGTGAAGGCCTGGATCAAGGATACGGACGGGGACGGCGCCGGCGACAAGGTGTTCGTGCAGTTCGCGAAAAAACCCGCTCGGCTTCCGGCGACACTGGACGCCCAATGGAACGACACGGCGACCGTGCGTAAAGCCACGGCGCCCAAGCTCTCCTTCCTGAACGGGGATTCAACCGTCGTGGTCGCGGACTACGGGGCCGATCCCTTTCCCGCGGGAAAGACCTCCATCGCCGAAGGACAGGTGCCGCGGGCCCGACTTCCCGCGGATCCGTTCTTCGCGGGCCAATCCCCCGCCATCGAGGATTCCATCGGACCCGTCATCCTGGGCGCGATCAAGCGTCCGGCGGACGTCAGCAACCTGAGTCCCGGCGATCCCGCCTACAATTACGACACCTTGGTCATCACCCTTTCCGAACCCTTGAAGGCCTCGCAGGATTTCCGCGAGATGATCAAGTTCGCTCCCGGCTGCGGCGACTACGGTTCCGCCATCACCCTGACGGCGGTCAACAATCCTACCGCCGAGGCCAACGGACAGTACACGGTGATCGTGGACAACTCCGTGTCCAAAACGCCGCAGACGGGAAACTGCATTTTCCTGAACACGGATCCGGGGAAATACACGGATGCGGCCGGCAACCCGCCATCGCAAATAGGCACGCCGCTCAAAGGCGTGGATCGCAATCGCGTGATCCAGGTTTTCCGCGGTTACCCACCCGTTTCCGGATTGGACGCCTCCAGCCCCTCGTACCAGGTTGCCGTCCAGGATACCCGGGACCCGGCCAAGGCCGGCTACGCCGTGAACGGCGGCGCAGTGGAATGGATCACGCCGGTCGGGTTCGATGAGAGCGCGGTCCGGAACGGGGACGGATTCCACGGCTACGTGCCGACCGACATTAAAGGAGCGGGCACCACGGACAACGACAACAACGGCATCGTCGACCTCCCCGGTTTCATCAGCGCCATCCAGGTGGTGAGCACTACGCGTTACGTGGCCAAGGTGAACATCTTCGACAACATGGGCAACTTCGTGAAGTCCTTTTCCCAATCCTTCGGGTACCAGGGCGAACTGGCCAACCGCAACCGCGTGGTTCCGAAGGGACTGGTGAGCTTTCTGGTGTGGGACCGCAAAGATGCCCATGGCCAATTGGCGGGCCAGGGCGTGTATGTGTGGAAAGTTGATTTCCTGTTCGACAGCGGAAAGCAGGAAGTCCAGTACACCCGGACCGGCTTGGTCCGCTAAAAACCCTGTAGTGAGTTTTTAGAGGTGAACGGAGGACCGTTCACCGTTGACGGGCGTCCCTCAACCCTCCAAGTTCATTCCCAAAATTGCGCATTGTCGCAATCCGATCCCGCCTGCTCGCGGAAAAAAAGCGGTTTGATCCCGCACGCCCCTATTTCAACCCTATGTCCATTGTATCGCGGACGTATATTTTTTGGACCAAGTCCCGATTTCAGTTCATTCGCACTCGCGTTAGCGTCTTTGGCCCGCTAACGCCCACGCAAAGGATCCCCAGTGAGTTCCAGATTCCGCATTCCGTCGATCGCCACCCTGGTTTTTTCGGCCCTGGGTTGGGGCGAGGTCCCGCCGACCACGCTTAATCTGGACGTGAAACTGCGGGACTTCCTGGAAATGAACGACCGCGGATTCACGCCCGCGCATACGGACTTCAACAACGATGCGCATATCAATTGCGGCGTGACCAAGGGCGGGGTCAACGGCGTTCCCGGCTACATCAAGTCCGTCATCGACACCACCGGCGCCTCGGATCCGGGATTCCCCGACGACAACCGCAACCCCAGCTTCCTGAAGGACCGCGTTCCCGATCCCAACATCCTATGCTTCTCCGACGGCGGCGCGCATTTCCACGACTGGTTCAACGACACCCACAACATCAACCGCCCCTTCAAAACCTCCCTGACCTTCAACTCCATCGGCGGCGGTCTCTACCAGTACAGCAACGGCGCCTTCTTCCCCCTGGACAACAACGCGGCGCCCAAGCCCATCCCCGTCTTCGCCGCGCCGGAAAACGTCACCTACGGCCATCTGAACAACACCAGTCCCTGGGGCGGGGACATGAGCAAACACAATTTCGGCTTCACCATGGAATTCCACGCCAACTTCGCGTATCTCAACGGCACCAACCAGGTCTTCAGCTTCACGGGCGATGACGACGTGTGGGTGTTCATCAACGGGCAGCTCGTGATCGATCTCGGCGGCCTGCATCCCGCCGGTTCCGCCTCCGTCAATCTGGACGCCGCCGCCGCCGGATTGGGCCTGGTCGACAACGAGAACTACAAGCTCGACTTCTTCTTCGCCGAGCGCCACACGGACGCCTCCAATTGCCGCATCACCACCAGCCTGCAGTTGACCACCGACCCTCCCAAAGTTTCCACTCCCGTCGCCACCCCCGGGGCTTCCGCCTTCAACTCCCAGGTCTCCGTGGTCCTCTCCACCGCCACTCCCGGCGCCACCATCCACTATACCCTGGATGGTTCCGCCCCGGACAGCAACAGCGCGGTCTACGATCCCACCAAGCCTTTGCTGATCACGGCGACCACGACCATCAAGGCCATCGGATACAAGACCGCCTGGACCAAGAGCGACGTGATGACCGCGGTTTACACCAAGAACTTCACGGCATCCACCTTGGACATCCTCGATCAGAACGGCAATCCGCTTTCCGGCGGTTACCTCACCGAGCTCAACACCAGTTATACCGTAAAGGTTACGTCCACCCAGGCGGGCCTGTCCTCCATCACGGCCCCCGCTTCGACCAAGGTGGCCGCGGATCTGGAATCCCTGACGCTCGGGCCGCCGGTGGTCCAGGCCGAAAACTTCCTCTTCTCCGGAACCTCACCATTTCAAATCACCACGGCCACCAAAGGCGATGGCAAAACCCAAGCGACCACCTACGACAGCCTGACCGTGCGCTGGGTCAATCCCAAGGACCCCACCGACATCGCCGAAAAGCGCGTCCTGGTCCGCCCCGCCCCCAAACAGGCGCGCGCCTACTTCTCCACCAAGGCCGACGGCTCGGATACCACCGACCAGTACGCGGGAACGGAGACGGTCATCTATTTCTTCGTGATCGATCAGGTACTGCCTTCCGGCGTGCTCCCCAAAGCCGTCCTGGGAACCACTCCCAAGCTCGGCAGCGGCCGCACCAAGGATCTGGACACCTTCAACCTCGATGTCGTGTCGCCGGGCAAGTACCGCGCCACCATCCCCGTCGAAATCAAGCCACCCTAGCCCAGTGCCGATCGTTTCCAGAATATGATTGAGTGGCGCGACCGGATCGAATGGGACAAAATCGATACCGGCGGCGTGCGATACCTCTACAAAGTGTGGTGCCGCCCCCGTTGGTGCCGAAAGTCTCCGCGCCATCGCAGGCTGGTCTGGAATA
>Ga0209515_10001726_pt1 | contig 35540 bp, 39 predicted proteins | sample Subgroupgradi54m_FD_187454 | JGI IMG/M metagenome (GOLD analysis project Ga0209515, IMG submission 187454) | Subsurface groundwater microbial communities from S. Glens Falls, New York, USA - GMW60B uncontaminated upgradient, 5.4 m (SPAdes)... ... | reverse complement strand
GTAAAAAACACATTATCAAAATAATAGGTCGTGTTTCCAAAGATCTTGTTTGATTTATTCGAAGTGTGAATACTCAAAACAACCATTAAGATTATAACCAAAAACAGAGTTGGCCCCAATAATAAGGAGAAAATTTTTAATCGCATATAAAAATGTGGTGATCATCTTTCGTAATCCAATGGCCGTCCGTGCATGGATTCTTACGCTTATTGATTGGTTTATTCTTGGCCCTTTTGTCCGCTTGTGATTTATCTGCAAATTTGATTTCATTCTCGGGAACACTCTCAACATATTGACGAACTTCTTTGATTTTATTTGGCGAAAAATTTGCTTTTTCCAAAAAAGACTGAACCTCGCTCCATTGGCTTGGATCGCTTCCGGCTTGTTGGGCAAAATATTGAGCATCCGCGATGCGCCTTCCTCCCCCGTTGTAAGCCGCAAGAACAAATTTCTTCCTCTCTAAAGAATCATTGATGGGGCTGGTCACGGTATCCTTAGATAAAACGGTTCTTTTTGAGAATGACCTATCGAGATCTTTCAGATACCTTGCGGCTGCTATCGATGCATAATCAATATCAAAACGTTGATCATTTGTTTTGGAAACAATCAAGCCATATTCCCGGGCTGTGACTTTGTCCAAATGAAATTCGCCAGCAGCTCCCTCAATGCCGCGATTTCTGAGTTGAGTGCCAAAACTACTCTCTTGCCCATAAATAGCTTCAAGTGTATTAACCGTGAACGTATCTTTGCCGTCAAAATAACGCGACGCATTCTCCAGAGCTTTTCGTTTATGCTCGGTTTCCCGTTCCAACCAAATATCAACATTTGTTTTATTTTTTGTCATATCTTGGAGCTCCCATAAACTCAATCGAAACCAAATGCAAAGTCTAAATAGTACGCTGTATCATTGTGAAACCGTCTCAAAAGCCACGCGAAGCTCCTCGGGTCTGGAGACCTCGAAGTTAAGCTTCTCAAATCCTATAATATGCCCGGACTTGTCCTTCATCAGGACAATCTCTTCGGCGGTTTCTTCGCAAACATATTCCCGTTTGGGCTCCCCAAACCACACGGTGAGCGTATTACCTTTGTGATCATAGAACACTTTTATTTGGGCCATATTTTTTCTCCTGTTTTGATCACATCCGTCGGATAAGCTGTGATGAGAAATCCTTCTTTGTTAATCTTCCGGCTCACAGCACATACCCACCGCCCCTTGTGTCTGGTTTTGTAAAAAAGATATACGGAAGTATCTTCTTTACTGCGGCGTATCTCCTCCGGATGTTGAAGCGCCTCCTTAACGTCTTTCTCATGTCCCATCATAGCCGGATGTTTGATGTTCGCAATAATATTCCAATAAGCTCGCGTGACATGCACATGAAAACCAAGGGGCGTCATAACGTCGAACAAAACATCCGGAATTTTTGATTTACTCATATCGTCGGAACTCCCAGATCCTTCCCTTTTGGCATTTTCAGTTCACTCTTCCTTGAACCTTCAGTATCAACGATAAAATTCGCCCCACATGTTTTACAATGACGATTTGGATTATCGGGTTTAATAATACGTCCTCCCTATTAACAACCGCTCCGTCACATTCATTTTTCTCATTTTTTATCAATCCACAAATTTTAACTTAATAATTCTAGTTCGACTGAGCGTCCAAAATGGTGGGCAATACAGGACTCGAACCTGTGACCTTTTCCATGTCAAGGAAACGCTCTAACCAACTGAGCTAATTGCCCCACTAAACCTACTCTAACCTCCGCCACAAATCGTGACGGATGCGCCATGATTTATGGCGCAAACTGAGCTAATTGCCCCTAACTCTTCAATAAACGAAATCCGGCCCGCTCAAAATGACCGTCAAATGAAAAAACCTCTTCGATATTCTTTTTATGCATGAGCGCGAAAGAAACGCAATCCGTAAAGCTTACTTCCTGATCGGCGTACTTTTCAAAAAAACCCAGCGCCTCGCGCTCATCTTCCTCGATCGGCCTCAAAATCGTAAGAGCCTCCGAGGAAAAAATCTTCCTTGCCCGCTCCGCCGCGAAGGCGTATCCGGCACGGCGCGCCAGCAGCGTCAAAGTTTCATCCAAGACAAAATTGCTCGTCACACAGCGCTTTCCGGCGCGTTCGATTCTTTCCCAGAGCTTCAAAGCCTCTCCGTGATATTGGTCTTTGGCGATGTACCTGGCGAGGAAAGCTCCGGTATCAACAAAAATCACGAAGCATTTCCACCGTAAAGATAGTCGTCGTGACGCTTGGCCGAATCTTTCGGAGCACGCCCCGAATAAACGGCCCTGTCCGACAAAAACGCGTCTTTGGCAGTTTTACCCTTGGTCTCCCCAAATAGCGAATCCCGCAGAGCCTTGCGCACATATTCCCCGAGCGACATCCGCAACCGATGCGCCTTTTCCTCCGCCTTCAGTTTAAGCTCCTGGGGGAGCATAATCGTCGTTCGAAACATGGGCACCTCCTAGATACGCCATACACATAATAACATATACATAACTAAATTTCAAGGGGTGTGTCTGCTTTGCTTACCTCTTAGTTTTACCGGAACCTTCCCCGTTGTCTTTTTTAAGAGCAGACATCAGCTTTTCCAGATCCAAGCCGCTTTCCTGAATAAACTGCTGGAAATTAGCGCCGCCTTCGGCGTCCAGATTGATCCCGAAAAATTTCTGCGCATTTGAGCCGCTCATGATCCATTTGACGTTTGCCTTCTGGATTGCTTGCGCCATCGCGTTGAACTTCGCGAGCATGATGTCTTTTTGAATGTCTAGAATTTTGACATTGAGGGCCACGTCGTTGTACTGCTTTAAGGCCTCCGCGAGCTTCAACGTGCCGGCCGCGTCAGCTTCTTTCTTAACCTGAATAATATTCGCCTCGGCCTTTCCCACAGCCTGGATTTGATTGGACTGGCCTTCCGCCTCGACGGTAAATTTTATTTTCTGGCCCATCGCCAGCTGTTCCATTTTCTGCTTTTCGATCTCCGCGTGGCCGACTTCCAATTTCCTCATGGCCTCTATCCTTTGGATATTGGCCTCCGTCTCTTTGACGGCGATTTCCTGATTTTTCAACTGTTCTGACATTCCAATTTCCTGATCCTTTTGAATCTGGCGCTTTCTATATAACTCCTCGGCCTCCGCTTTGGCAATCTCGGCTTCTTTGTTGGTGACTGCCACTCTTATGTCCGCGTCGCGCCTGATCTCGGCCGCAATTTTTCTCTCAATGTCCTGGATAATCGTGCTACCTGGAACGTCCTTGATGTCTTTTAGCTCCAAATCCACCAGTTCAATGCCCCATTTGGGAAATACAGCTTCCACTTCCTTCGTGATGGCCTCATCAAGGAGCTGGCGGTTCATGTAAATATCGAGAATGGACTGCTTCGTAGTGACCGTACGACCCACGCTTTCCATGATGGCCCTTAAATCTTCCGAAAGCTTCACAAAATCAAATCCCATTTCCTTGGTCGCGTCCGTCAAAATCAACCGTTCGACGGCCAGGTCGATATTTTTGATATTGATGAAGCACATGATGTCGCAGACGAACTTGGCCATGTTTTTGTCGTTCAGTTTGATATCGTTGACCGGAATCGCCAGATTGCAAAGAGGAAGCTTATGAAGTTTCGTAATGAAAGGAATCACCCAATAAGCGCTTTTTCCCTCGCGTGCGGAAAAAACACTCTTTTGATTTCTCAAAACCCGGATATGCGTCTCATTGACCGGCACGATGCGGTAAAGGCCGAACATACCCCCAAAAATATGACGCAGAAAAAACAAAAGTATAAATACAATCAAAGCCAAAACACCAAACGTAATAAACATGTTACCTCCTTGTATGATCTTGCTGATTCGTTTATTTCTTTAAACTATCCAAATAGGTCTGATATTCTTTTTGCTGTTTCTCCCAGGTATCTAAAATTTTATCGTACCTGTCTTGTTGTAAACGCCCTCTCTCTAAATTTTCATCACCCTTCTTCTGCTGCTCCTCGAACTTCTTCCATTGCTCCTCCGTTTTCTTGGTCTGGAGTTCAAATTGTTCATCGAATTTTTTTCGGGCCTCTTTTGTGTACGCCTCGTCTTCCTGCGCTCTTCGTATATTATCGTTCAAGTGTTCGGAATATTTATCTTCGTTCCTAGAGTATTTATCTTCATTCCTGGAATATTTCTCCTCATTTTCGATTTTCTTCCGGTACATTTCCGATTGCTTGGTGTTCTCATCATCTGTATAACCTGCGCCCATAATCAATAGATTTATCAAAAAGAATAACAACAACGATCTGCTCCATTTCATGGTATTTTCTCCTATGTTCATCCTGCGCCACAAAAGCATTGGCGGACGCCCGCCGACGATCCAGTGGCGGGCGCTCTAACCAACTGAGCTAACTGCCCGAAACTGTACTCTCATCTTTTCTTAAAATCACTTAAATCTTTTCTTGCACACTTTACAAAACCATTTTTCAGGCTGGATCACACAGCCACCCGATACATATCCATGTTCTTCTTCATATTTTTTCAATTCTGCACCTGTGAACATAACCTCGCCGTACACAATAGGAACAACGTTACTTTTCGATTTGCAAATTGGGCAAGAAGGATAAGAAATATTTTCATTACCCGTTTGCTTCTTCAAAGCCCCACTAATTTCTATATTTTCAACAGCAAATGCGAACGAGCATGAGATCGTTAAGAAAATTGCAAAAATCATAGAAATATTTTTTGCCATGTTTTTCTCATGTCCCCAAAAATGCCGAGGGTGGGAGTTGAACCCACACGACCCGAAGGTCATGGGCTTTTAAGGCCCAAGCGTCTGCCAGTTCCGCCACCTCGGCCAAGTGGAAGGCGCGAACCGGAGTCGCACCGGTGTACGCGGTTTTGCAGACCGCTGCCTAACTGCTCGGCCATCGCGCCAATCCTTCGACGCACTCCTCGCTTACGCTCGTCATTTGCTCAGGATAACCACTCCGCCAGTGGTGAGCAAGCGAGGCTAAAGGCCGAGCGCGTCGAACCACTCGGCCATCGCGCCAAAAGAGTCCCTAATCTATCAAAAAACGCTCGGCCCGTCGAATCAAACTTTCGGCGATTTTTTTCTTCGTCACGGAGCGGAAACGCTCGACGCGACGCGCCTTATCCAATAAAAACGCGTCTATCTTCTTGTCACCAAACGGCGACTGGGTTCGCGTCACCTTCTGCACCAAAATCGCCTCAAGTTTCTTTTGCTTAAGTTTCCCGAAAGCGTTTTTCAAAACGTTTGACGACTCAAGCGCGAAGCCGATGAAAACCTGTCCGGCTTTCTTTTGCCTCGAGAGCGCCGCCAACACATCGGGGGTTTTTCTTAAGGAAATGGCGCGAAGCTTGTCTTTTTTTATTTTGGATGCGGACACGCGTCTAGGTCTCACATCGCATACCGCCGAGGCCATCACCAGCGCGTCATGATTTTTTATAAGTCTTCGAAGCTTTTTTAAAAGATCAACGGCCGTCCGGGCCTCTTCGGGCGAGCGCACCCAAGTGACTTTGTGTCCTTTTTTCCGCGCCGCCTCAGCCAAATATTTTCCCATCGTCCCGGTGGAATAGTTGGAAATGAATCGGACTGGGTCTATCGATTCCTGCGTGGGTCCTGATGTGATTAAAAAGCGAAACTTCTTCAATGGGAATGAAGTGCGGTTTTCACCGCGGCCAAAATAGCGTTCTCTTCCGCCAAATGCCCCATCCCGCGGTCCATGCACACCAAATGCCCTTCAACCGGCGGAACGATCTTCGCACCGCGCTTTTCAAGCCGCTTGATATTTTCCTGAGTGACAGCGTTATAAAACATCTTCTCATTCATCGCGGGAGCAATTACCAAGGGTGCCGTGCTTGCCAACACCGTGCAGGTCAATACATCCTCGGCAAAACCATAGGAGAGCTTGGCGATGATGTCGGCGCTGGCGGGTGCTATTAAAATCAAATCCGCGGCCTTGGCAAGCTCGATATGAACTGGTTTCACGCGCCCCGGCACGGAGAAAAAATCCTCAATCACTTCTTCGCCTGAAAAACTCTGCAGACTAAGCGGCGTGATGAAGTGATGCGCGTCGCGCGTCATCACAACTTTTACGGCATATCTGATCTCGCGAAGCTCAGTGATGAGATCGCACGCCTTGTACGCCGAAATCGACGCGGTGACACCCAAAAGGATATTTTTCTTCGCCTTTACCGTCATAACAGATGCTCCGCGCGGATGATTGCCTTCAATACTTCCCGTGCCGTGGGGATGTGACGGTTCACGATGCGGTAATCACAAAGTTTTAAGTTGTTCAATTCCTTAAGCTCCGTGGTCGCCACACGGTAACGGTGACGAATTTCTTTTCTGGATTCGGTGCCGCGTTTTTCAAGCCGGCGTTTCAGTTCTTCTTTCGACGGCGGCGCCAAAAAAATAAACACCGCATCGGGCCTTACCCGTTTTACTTTCTTCGCACCCTGCACATCAATTAAAAGTAAAACGTCCCGCCCGCGGCGCAAATGTTCTTCTACTTTTTTCTTAGGCGTGCCATAAAACCTCCCGAAGACATTCGCCCACTCGAGGAAACCGCGCTTTTTTTTCTTCTGCAGAAATTCTCTTTTCGTCACGAAATAATAATCCTGTCCGTTGTGCTCGGCCGGCCGCGGTAGGCGCGTCGTGTAGGAAATAGACGGGACAAGGTTTTTATCTTCTTTTAAAAGCTCGCGTGCAAGTGTAGTTTTACCAGTGCCCGACGAGGCCGAAATCACGAACAATCGGCCCTGACGTTTCTTACTCGATCCGCCAAAATGCCTGCCTGCCGGCCAGGCAGGCGCGGCGGATTTCGTAAACGCTACGCGTTTACTCAACATTTTGCGCCTGCTCCCTTATTTTTTCAATCGTGCTTTTGATCTCAATCACCGCGTTGGCAATCGCCACGTCGCTGGATTTGGCACCCATGGTGTTGGACTCGCGATACATCTCCTGCGCGATAAAATCAATCTTTCTCCCAAGTTCCCCGCTTTCCCCCAACGTCTTCGCCATCGCGTCCAAATGGCTTTTAAGGCGCGTGACCTCCTCGGAGATGTCGGAATTTTTAACGTACGCCGCCACCTCGAGCGTTAGCCGCTCAGAATCCACTTCGCCGTTTTTTCCGCCTGAGGCGGACCCGCCTTTGGCGGGTAGAAAATCCTTCATCCGTTTCGCGAGCGACGCTTTGTACTCTCTGGCGATTTGCGGCAGACGCTTTTCGATGATGCCGAGAGACTTTTTTATTTCGGAGATTCGTTTCCTGAAATCCTTTTCAAGCGCCTTGCCTTCCTGAATTCTGGATTTTCGTAAACTTACAAGCGCCAAACCCACCGCTTTTTCCAGCTCTTGGGTGAAAATACTTTTTTTGTACGAAGAAGCGTCTTTCGACAACACGTCAGGGTAGCGTAGCACCTCCCTCAATGTTGCGCCCTCGGCGGCCGGATTTTTTGAATCCAGTTTCAAAACATGTTTCAGCCGCTGGATCTTGTGGTACACCTCTTTGGCGAGCGGCTCGTTTAAAATCAGGCGGCTTGAAAACATCGAAGGGTCGGGGCTTGAAACAAAAAGACTGATTTTCCCGCGACGCACTTCCTGCGAAACGATTTTGCGGATCGCGTCCTCAAACTCCGCCAAATGCCCCGGCAGGCGCGACGAGACCTCGAAAAATTTGTGATTGATGGTCTTGATCTCAACCCGGATGAACCCTCGGGCGGATTTGAGTTCGGATCGCCCGAACCCGGTCATGCTTTTCAAACCCATACTTTTTTCTTCTGCCGGGAAAGAGTCGTTTCTTGGGTGGGATACAAATTATCGAAAACAATTTCGTCGGGCTCGAACCAGAGTTTAATCTCCCGCTCGGCGTCTTCCCGATTGCCGGAGGCGTGGATCACGTTCTCGTAAACGCCCTTTGTGGTAATACGCCCGAAGGAACCACGGATCGTGCCAGGCTCCGCCTCTTCGGGGTTTGTCGCCCCGCAAACTTGTCTCACTTTCCCAATCGCGTCCGGCCCGTAATAAACCATCGCCATCGCACGCTTGGTATGATACTCGCCCATCAAATACCTGACGATTTCTTCAAAAAACGGCTTGTCCTTCATGTGGCAATAATGCTCTTCAGCCAGCTTGCGGGACACCGCCTTTATTTTGGCTCCAATGATCACAAGTTTCGTCTCCGAAAGCCGCGTCAAGATATTCCCCGTTAAAGACTTTTGAAGTCCATCCGGTTTTACGAGTATGAGAGTCGGCTCTTCCATAAATTCCATTCAGGAATAAAGTTATAAACCTCCAGTCTAAAATATCAAAACGTGATTGTCAATACGGATTATTTGACGATGCCAAGAATTTTCAAAACCCGGTCCAAATCATCTGGAGAGTAATACTCAATCTCTATCCTGCCCCGTTTTTTCCCATGACGAATGCGCACCCGCGTTCCGAGCGCACGCTGGAGTTTTTCTTCGAGATCTCTGAGATGAGCATCTTTTGTAGTGGGGCCCCTACGAATTGCATGGGGTCTATGGCTGGTTGCCTGCTCAATTTGACGTACAGAAAGACCATTTTTTATAATTTTCTCGCACCACTTAATCTGAGAATTTGAGTCGACTAATGAAACAAGCGCCCTCGCGTGCCCGAAACTAATCATATTTCTCGATAAATAATCTTGAATTTTTTCTGGTAAGTTTAGTATTCTCAATAGGTTAGATACTGAAGTCTTATCTTTACAAACGCGCTCGGCGATTAAATCCTGGGTGAGCCCAAATTCTTGAGCAAGCCTTCGATAGGCTTTGGCTTCTTCGACGGCATTTAGCTCTTCCCTTTGGATATTTTCGATAATGGAAGTTTCCAAAAGATCCGCGTCGGCAATTCGCCTCACAATGGCCGGTATTTCTGCTAAGTCCAATTGCTTTGCCGCTCGAAGCCGCCGCTCGCCTGCTATCAGTTCAAATTGATCGGAGCCGAAAGATCTCACAAGAATCGGTTGAATCACGCCTTTTTCTTTTATAGACCTTGCAAGCTCCGCTATTTTCTCAGGAGAGAAGCTTAACCTAGGCTGAAAGCGACTAGGCCGTATCTGAGAAACTTTCAGCATTTGAACTCGCTCTTGAATAACATTTCCCACCGGAATGAGAGCATCTAGACCCCGTCCCAACACTTTTCTCTCCATTTTATTCTCCTAGCTATCTCCAACGTCATCTCGAGGCGCGTCAGCGCCGAGAGATCTCGTTTTCAAAAGTGAGATTTCTCGCCCAGTCATACTACTGGACTCGAAATGACGTGTGTTGAATAAGTTGCGTTAAATAAAAGAAACTCCTTTGTCAACTCTTTGTACTTCTTAGCGCCCTCAGAATCCTTGTCATAAAGGAATATGGGCTTTCCAAATCCCGGCGCTTCGCTTAAGCGAATGTTTCTTGGAATCACGGTCTTATAGACTTTTTCGCCGAAATGCTTTTTCACCTCATCGATCACTTCTTGAGTAAGATTTGTCCTATAATCTGCCATCGTCATTAAAATCCCCTCAATCTCAAGGGACGAGTTCAAGTTGTCCTTAACCCGATTGATCGTTTTCATAAGCTGTCCTAAACCTTCCAGCGCATAGTACTCGCATTGAATCGGAATAATCACGGATTGAGAGCCGGTTAAAGCATTGACGGTTAAAAGTCCAAAGGACGGCGGGCAGTCGATGATTACGAAATCAAAAGACGAATCAAGCGGAGTCAGAGCTTTCTTCAACTTCCCTTCCCGGCCTAATTCTCCCACAAGCTCCACTTCGGCGCCGGAGACGCTGTCGTTGGAAGGGATCATTAAAAGGTTTGGAACACAAGTCTCCACAATGAGTTCTGAGATGGGGATTTCTTCTAGAAGCGCGTGGTAGATGGATCTTTCAATTTTGTGTTTGTCTATGCCCACCCCGCTTGTGGCATTGCCTTGAGGATCCAAATCAATCAAAAGACATTTCCTGCCTTCAATGGCCAAACAAGACGAGAGAGAAACCGCCGTGCTCGTCTTCCCCACTCCACCCTTTTGATTGCAAATGGCAATTATTTTCGGCATGTTATGAGCTATATTATGACAATTGGTTTATTGTGTCAATCGAGAAATTACGTAGTTTCCACGTGGAAACTGACAACGTCATTTCGAGGCCGAAGGCCGAGAAATCTCGTGGATTTGCCAACAACGGGATTTCTCCTCGCTATGCTCGTCGAAATGACATACTATTGCTGATTAGTTCTGCGGAGTTTTTCGATATAAATGGCCAGAACGGAGATGTCGCAAGGCGTGATGCCTGAGATGCGCAACGCTTGGCCTAGTGAGACGGGTTTTACTTTTTCTAATTTCTCCTGCGCTTCCCTGCTCAATCCTTTAATTTCTTTAAAAACCAGATACAGAGGGATTTTTTTGTCCTCGTATTGCCTAAGCCGATTGACCATGGATACCTCTCTCTGCACGTAGCCGGAATACTTGATTTCGATCTCCACCTGATTTTCGATCTCACTGTCCCCTATCGTTTCGTTCATGATTCCAAGCACATCGTTCAGGCTCACTTCGGACCTGCGCAGGTATTGATCCAGCGGTACATGCTTAAATCGGGTTTGTTTTATCTTCTCCGTCCAATGATTGATCTTCTCCTGCTTTTCGGAAAATTTCTTAAATTGCACTCTGGATATGAGGCCCAATTCATACCCATAGCCCATAAGTCGTTTATCCGCATTGTCTTGTCTCAGAAGCAAGCGATGTTCAGCCCTAGAGGTAAACATGCGGTAAGGTTCTTCTGTGCCATTTGTCACAAGATCATCTATCAAAACACCTATGTAGGCTTCGGATCTACCCAGCACAAACGGTTTTCTTCCTTTAATCTTTAATACCGCATTGATGCCAGCCATGAGTCCCTGGCAACCTGCTTCTTCATATCCTGAGGTGCCATTGATTTGTCCGGCTAAATATAAATTTTCAATTTTTTTCGTTTCCAAACTCGCTTTCACTTGCGTCGGATTACAAAAATCGTACTCTACAGCATATCCAAATCTCATAAGTTCTGCATTTTCAAGTCCTTGTATACTTCTTACTAGTTTTATCTGAACATCCTGTGGAAAACTTGTTGATAACCCATTTACATAAATTTCGTGAGTGAATTTTCCTTCGGGTTCCAAAAAAATCTGATGTCTTTCTTTATCCGCGAAGCGATAAACTTTATCTTCAATGGATGGGCAGTAGCGCGGACCGCGGCTTTGAATTTTTCCGGAGTAGAGGGGAGAGCGATGAATATTTTCTTTTATAATTTTGTGAGTTTCATCGCGGGTGTAAGTAATATAACAAGGGAGCTGGGTTTGCGTAATTTTTTCTGTTTGAAAACTAAAAGGGGAGGGATGTTCATCTCCGTGTTGAGCTTCTAATTTTGAGAAATCAATGGAGCGGGCGTTTAAGCGTGGGGGAGTGCCGGTTTTGAGTCGTTTAATTTCAAAACCAAGCTTCGTCAAACACCCGGAAAGCCCATGCGAGGCTTTGTCGCCGGCGCGGCCGCCGCCGAAAGTCACTTCGCCGATGTGGATCAGGCCATTTAAAAATGTTCCGGTGGTCACGATCACCGAATGCGCGTAATACACCGTCTCGATCGTCGTCACGACACCTTCGACGGCCGAGCCGCTCACCAAAATTTCTTTCACTTCACCTTGCTTCAAGTCCAAATTCTCTTGGGCTTCGAGAACCTGCTTCATCGTCATCGCATAAATTTTTTTGTCGCACTGCGCGCGCGGCGCCCACACGGCGGGACCTTTACTGGTATTCAACATGCGAAACTGAATGCCGGTTTTATCAGTGACTTTGGCCATTTCACCTCCGAGCGCATCCATCTCGCGCACGATATGGCCTTTGGCGATGCCGCCGATCGCGGGGTTGCACGACATCTGCGCCACAGAATCAATATTCATGGTGAGCATCAGGGTCTTCGCGCCCATGCGCGCGGCCGCCAGCGCGGCTTCGCACCCGGCGTGCCCAGCTCCCACCACAATCACGTCGTATTTTTTTTCGGAGATTATTGGCATTTTCGTGAATTTCCTCCCCTTACTAAGGGGAGGTGTCCCGCCATTCGGCGGCCACCCCTCCTTCGTAAGGAGGGGAAAAGTTTTATTTAAGTCAGTGTGACTTGCTTAAGACGCCACTGATAGAAAGTCATGAGAAGCGTGTTTGTGAGCCAGTAGAGAACCAGGCCCGACGGCATGCCGTAAAAAATGAAGCCGAAAAGCACCGGCATCATCACGGCCATCATTTTCTGCTGGTCCTCCATCTGAGGATCCTGGCCTTCCATTTTGATCTGCGTGAATTTCTGCTGAACAAACATCGCAGCTACCATCACCAGCGGCAAAAGATGGATCTCTTTTCCAAAAAACGGCAGGGAAACAGGGAGGGGAATGCCGTCCGGCGAGGAGAGGTCTTTAATCCAAAAAAGTTTTGAATTGATGAGAATCACGGACTTCGAAAGCGCCACATAAAGTGCGATGAACACGGGCATCTGAAGCACCATCGGCAGGCATCCGCCAAACGGATTCACTTTGTGCTTTTTATAAAGCTCCATCATCTCTTTATTGAGTTTTTCCGGATTTTTCTTGTGTTGTTCCCGCAGTTTCGTCATCTGCGGTTGAATGAGCTGCATCCGTTTCATCGACATGTAGCTTAAGCGTGTCAAGGGGAAGAGCATGAGATTGATGAGGGTGGTGAGCGCTATGATCGCCACGCCGTAATTCTTGAAAATTTTATTCAAAAGCTCAAGTCCTCCGACCAGCACTTTCCCGATCACGTCCATTTTTCCGAAATTCACAATCGGATCAAGCCCCAAAGGCAGAAGCTCATCGATCTCGTTAGGACCCATGTAAATAAGGAAGGAGTGTTCCGCGGATGCTTTCGACGCAAGCGCTATTTTCCCCGAAAGAACGGACACCTCGAAACGATGACTGCCTAAGCCTTCGACGCGGCCCGCGAACGGCTCGCTCGATTTGGGTTTTAGAATAATGGAGAAATGCCTGTCCTTCGTAGCCACCCAGTCCACTGGAACAGGGCTTTCGACGACCTTTCCAAGCTTCGATTCCTTGATGTGCCTCAAAGAGGTTTTACCATTCTGGCTGTAAAAAAAGTTGGCTTCGATGTACTGATTGTCAATCGCGTGCCTCGGAGGAATGCTGGGACCGGCGAATAGCTCATAACGAAACTCAAGAGGCGAATCTGAAGTGTTTTCAAAACGAACTCTCAAATCGGCGGCATAAGTCTTCTCGCGGTAAGAATATTCCTTGGAAATTTTCAAACGCCCTTCATACGCCACGGATGAAACGTTGATCTCGTTTCCGCGCCCGCCTGCCGGACGGGCAGGCACGGCCACTGATTCCTCGGTAGGGACGTAGCGTCCTGCGTCCCTACCCGTCTTGCCGCCAAGATCAAGCAGGCGAACCGATGTCGGAGCCGCTTCCAAAACGGCGAGCGACAAAATCGTGAGAGGCTTTCTGGTGTCTGAGTCTATGAATTTGGGGAAAGCGATTTCCCGTATGGAGGTACCCTTCTCATTGAATAAAACCTGCGCGTTTTCATTCCGGAAGGGTGTATCTTTTGTTGTGTCAAACGCGTCAAGATCCGCAGGGGCACGGCTCACGGTGCCCCTACCGTCTGCTGCGGAGGGCAGAGGCGACGCCTGCCTGCCGGCGGGCAGGGCATGTGCCGCCGCTATCTTGTGCGACGCATTTTTATAATAATCCGGGTAGAATTTCTGCAAGATCACCGGATAAAAACCCAACACTATAAACGAAATGGCCAGCGCTAAAAGCGTTCTTCTTTCCATTGAACCTTTCTGTGTCATTGCGATGACGGTTTATTTCAGAGGCTGATAACCGCCCGGCGAAAAAGGATGGCAGCTTAATAGCCTTCGAGTCATAAGCCCGAAAGCCTTGAAAAAACCGTAATTTGTGAACGCCTGGATCGAATACGTCGAACACGTGGGACAATAACGGCAGGCCCTTAGCTGATTCCACGAAAAAAAGTGGGAGACAACGCCGATCAGGAAAATAATTATTTTTTTCAACATAGCAGATTTTTAATCGCGGCCTGCACGTCTTTTAACCCCAGCTCTTCGGAGGGCATTTTCTCCACGCGGAACGCATAAACCTTGTTGGAATCCTTTTGTAGGGGCGTCTGGCCATACCTGCCCGTCCGGCAGGCGGGCGCCCCTACACGCCAGGCCTCGCGGATCAGACGTTTAATCCGATTACGCCGTGTGGCCAGCCGTACCACCTTTTTCGGAACCGAAATCCGTAGGGGCGACGCCTGCCTGCCGGCGGGCAGGGTGCGCCGTGCCCCTACACGATCTTCGGCCTCCAAAATCTTCAAAGAAAGCCAGCCGGTCTCTGCCAAATCCACAGAAACCTAAACCGTCAGCGAATGACGCCCTTTTTGCCGGCGTCTTCTCAATACCGCACGCCCGTCTTGGGTCCGCATACGTCTTCTAAAGCCGTGGGTTCTTTTTCTCTTGATATTCGATTTGTTCGTGAGTGTCTTTTTCATGATTTTTTCCGCGTTATCATTTCCAATCGGGCTTGAGGTTGAGGATTATAACACAATGCCTCTTGGAGTCAAAAGAAAATCCCTCCCTGCGCGGCCTGCCTGCCGGCACCTGCCTGCCGGTCAGGCAGGGGCAGGCGCCGATCAAAATATCTGTTGCAAAGCAGTGTGGGCCTTGTTATAATTCCTCTCGCCTTTACGAAATAACCGCTCTTTTTTTCTTAAACCGGCTTAAGAAAATGTTAAATCACACTCTGTGGATAACTTGTTTATAAATCACCAAATATACAGTGGTGAAAACATAGATGAATTACTATCCATAAGTTATTTAAAAATAATAGCTTAAGTGTGCTATTTAAAATTTATTAAGTACAAATTTAAAGCATTCTGTGGATAACTTAAAAGAAACCTCTGCGCAAGACATCTGGTCAAAAGCACTGGAATCTCTAAAAAAAGAGCTCTCGCCCCAGGCGTGTGAACGCTGGCTAAACCCCATCAAGCCCTCCGAATTAAGCGATGGGTTTCTCACCTTAGGCGTTCCTGATGAGTTTTTTAAAAACTGGGTGATTGATCATTATGGAAACATGATTCTTCTGGCGATGAAAGACGCGGCCGGGGATCCTGCGCTTCAGGTCTCTTATGAGCTCCAAAAGGAAAACACGGAGCCCTATGAAAGGCCGCCGGCCGGGGCCGTGTCGACGCTTCCGGGCCCACAAAAAAATACGCTTCTGCAAAACCAACCCGTTTTAAATCCCAAATATACATTTGAGAGTTTTGTAGTCGGTCCTTCGAATCGCTTCGCTCAAGCGGCTTCTCAGGCGGTGGCGGAGTCTCCGGCTAAAGCCTACAATCCTCTTTTTATTTACGGGCCCGTGGGTTTGGGGAAAACCCATTTGATGCATGCTATTGGTACTGAAATACTTAGGAAAAATCCAGCCACAAAAGTTTTATACATCCCAAGCGAGACTTTCACCAATCAACTCATCAACGCGATAAAAACCGGCACCACTGTCCAGTTCAGAGATAAATATAGAACGGTGGATTGCCTTTTAATAGATGACATCCATTTTATAGCAGGTAAAGAGGCGACCATGGAGGGTTTTTTCCATACCTTTAATTCCTTATATGACGCGCACAAACAGATCGTTGTTTCAAGCGACAAGCCCCCGAAAGAAATTTCACACCTTGAGGAAAGGCTGGTTTCGAGATTTGGATGGGGGCTTGTGACGGATATACAACCCCCGGATTATGAAACGCGTGTGGCTATATTGAGGAAGAAGGCGGAAAGAGAAGGGCTCTATATTCCCGACTCTGTTACGGCATTCATCGCGGATAAAATAAAATCTAATATTCGTGAATTGGAGGGCGCCTTGATACGTGTCGTCGCCCATTCAAGGCTGGTCAGCCAGGTAGTGGATGACTCCGTGGCGAGTGAGGTGTTAAAAGATTTGATCGTTGAAAACCAAAGAAAGATCACTGTGGATCATATTCAAAAAAAGGTGGCGGAATACTTTGAGATCCGCCCATCCGACATGACCGCCCGGCGGCGGCTCAAGAACGTGGTTTATCCCAGGCATATTGCGATGTATCTTTCAAGAGAGCTTATGGGGCTGTCTTTTCCCGAGCTTGGGGAGCAATTCGGCGGCCGGGACCATACCACGATTTTGCATGCCTACGGAAAAATCAAGAAGGATATTAAGAGGGATTATAAAGTGAAGTCGCTTGTGGATAAGCTCCTTTTAGAAATCCAAAAATCTTGAAGCTGTGGATAAGTCTGGTTTTATCCACAAGTTATCATTTTTTAAGTTGTTGAATTTAAACAAGTTGTGTGGTTCTAAACAAAACGCAGGCTATTATTCTTATTATTGTTTTTCTCTGTCTAATCTAAAAATACAACAAGAACAAAAAGCGGGGTTTAACCTATGAAAATTACCACCACAAAAGACAGTTTAATAAAGGGGATCCAGGCAGTCCAGAATGCCGTGAGCACAAAAAACACACTTCCAATTCTTTCTCACATTCTTTTAGAGGTTAAAAAAAGCGAGATTAAGCTGGTGGCGACAGACCTTGAGATGGGAGTTGCTATTGTAATAGAAGGTGGGGTGGAGGAGGAAGGAGCCATCACGATTCCGGCTAGAAAATTCAGCGAAATTGTGAAGGAACTTTCAGGACAGAACCCTATTTATATTTCCGTTAAAAAAGGCCAGACGGTTCACATAGAATCAGGGAAGAGTTATTTTAAACTTATGGGTCTTTTGAGGGAAGATTTTCCACAACTTCCAGATTTTCCACCGCCAACCGGTAAGAACAATGATTGGATTAGAATCCCGCAAAAGGCTTTAAAAAACATGATTCAACTCACCTCTTTTGCCATGAGTCATGATGAAACGCGCTACGTTTTGAATGGGATTTTGTTTAGTTTTAAGGATAAAAGCCTAAAGCTTGTGGCTACGGACGGGAGACGCCTGGCGTTCGTGGATAAAGAGGTGGGGGAGATGGGGAATGTTAGAAAAGATGTGATTGTGCCAATGAAGGCGGTGCAAGAGCTGGGGAGGAATTTGGGAGAGGAAGGGGAGGCGGCGCTTTATTTTAAGGAGAACCAAATGCAGGTTCATCTAGGATCCACGGTGATAACCTCACGGCTTATAGAGGGAGAATATCCAAATTATGAGCAGGTCATTCCAAAAAAAACCAAAGAGGAATTGAAAATAAACACCCACGATTTTCTGCAGGCAGCCCGGCGAGCAAGCATCTTAACCAACCAGGATTCCCAATCCATCAAGATAAACATCATAAAAGACAGGATGATTATTACAAAGAACACGCCGGAGCTTGGGGAGGCTAGGGAAGAATTGGAGGTGGATTATAAAGGCGGCGAGGTGGTGATGGGTTTTAATCCGGCGTTCCTTGTCGATGTGCTGAAAAATGTTGGGGATGAAAGCGTGCGCTTTGGGTTTATTGATCCAGAAAAGCCCGCGGTGATAAAGAGCGGAGAGAATTACACTTATGTTGTCCTTCCCATGCAGGTGACCTGACCCTGTCCGTTGGCAATGAGATCCAGACCTGCCGCGATACGCGATGTGCTTCGGAGCGTTTTCGCTCGGTTGGAGAGCGAAAAGGGCCTGTCTTGGGAAGAGGTAGAATCTTCCTGGAGAGGGCTTGCGGGTCAAGGGGCTTTTAGGCATTCCAAACCGGTGGCGCTCAAAAAAAAGGTGTTGACGGTTTTTGTGGACAGCTCCGCGTGGATGCAAGAGCTGACACTTCAGAAGAGGGGTATTTTAAAAGGATTGAAAAGAAAGTTTGGAAGGGATAGAATCTCTAAAATTCGTTTTAAGATAGGGGAAATTTAATGGCCAAAGCCGTTGAGGCAGTTTACGGCGCGAAAAACATCCAGGTGCTCGAGGGCATGGAGGCGGTGCGGAAGCGCCCCGCCATGTACATCGGCGACATAGGCGTGCGCGGCCTGCATCACCTGGTTTATGAGGTGGTGGACAATTCCGTCGACGAGGCGCTTGTCGGGTTCGCCAGCCAGATAGACGTAGTCATTCATTCCAACAACAGCGTGTCCGTGACTGACAACGGCCGCGGCATCCCCGTCGACATCCACCAAGGCGAGAAAAAACCGGCCGTGGAAGTGGTATTGACGATGCTGCACGCCGGCGGCAAGTTCGACAAGAAAACTTACAAGGTGTCCGGCGGTTTGCATGGCGTAGGTGTGAGTGTCGTGAATGCGCTCGCTGAGTGGCTTGAGGTGGAAATCCGTCGCGACGGGAAAGTGTATCATCAGCGTTACCAGCGAGGCAAAACAGCCACCAAGCTCACCACAATAGGTAAGTCCAAAACCAACGGCACCAAGGTTACTTTCAAAGCCGACAAAGAAATTTTCAATATCCCAATCGAATACACCTACGACATTCTGGCCAACCGCCTGCGGGAGCTCGCGTTTTTAAACAAAGGCCTCAGGATTTCCTTGAAGGACGAGCGCGGAGGCAAAGAAAAGGAAGCCGAGTATTATTTCACCGGCGGCATCGTCTCTTTCGTGCAGGAACTCAATAAAAATAAGAACGCGCTTCATGCCAAGGTGATCTATTTCGCGAAGGAAAAAGACCGCACTCACGTCGAGATCGCGATGCAGTACAACGACGGCTACGCGGAGAATATCTTCAGTTTCGTCAACAACATCAACACGACTGAGGGCGGCACGCATGTGAGCGGCTTCAAGTCAGCGCTCACGCGCTGTGTGAACCAATATTGCAAAGGGAAAAATATTTTAAAAGACGATGTCTCTATCCAAGGCGACGACATCCGCGAGGGTTTGACGACGGTCATGAGCTGTAAAGTTCCGAACCCTCAGTTTGAGGGCCAGACTAAAACCAAACTCGGCAACAGCGAAGTCGAAGGCCTGGTCGAGTCCATCGTGAACGAAGGCCTCGGGAAATTTTTCGAGGAAAATTCCAGCACCGCCAACAAAATCATTGAAAAAGCGGTGCTTGCCGCCAAAGCGCGTGAGGCCGCCAGGAAGGCCCGAGAACTCACGCGCCGAAAAGGCGCTTTGGAGAGCGGATCGCTTCCCGGGAAACTGGCCGACTGCCAGGAAAACGACCCTGCTTTATGCGAGATATATCTGGTGGAAGGAGATTCCGCCGGAGGCTCGGCAAAAATGGGCAGAGATAGACGCTTTCAGGCGATTCTTCCTTTAAAGGGTAAAATTTTGAACGTGGAGAAAGCCCGGCTTCATAAGGTGCTTTCCAACGATGAGATTTGTACGGTGATCAATGCGCTGGGCACCGGGATTGGGGAAGAATTCAATATAGAGAAGCTGAGATACCACAAGATTCTCATCATGTGCGACGCCGACGTGGACGGGAGCCATATCCGCACCCTTCTTTTGACTTTTTTCTTTAGACAAATGCATCAATTGGTAGAAAAAGGGCATATTTACATAGCCCAACCTCCACTTTATAAGATTAAAAGGGGCAAAAGGGAAGAATACATTGACACCGAGGAAGAGATGGATGAAATGCTCCTGGAGCTGGGGGGAGAGAATTTGATAGTTTCTAGGCTTAAAGACAAGGAAAAGATAGAGGATAAAAAGCTTCTGGAGTTACTTAAGTTATTGGTATCATTGGAGAAGATGTCATTTGGGATACGCAAGCGTGGAATAGAAATATCAAAATACCTATCTTTTTTGAATAAAAAGACCAAAAAACTACCAATTTATAGGGTAAAAGTAGAGGGCGAAGACCAATTTTTATACAATGATGATGAGCTTGCCAAGGTGGAAAGCAAAACCACCATTGCCAAGGAGCTGGACCTTGTGGAGTTCTTCGAGGCCGACGAGTTTCTCGAGACCGTAAATAAGATCGGAAAACTGGGTGTGGATATCGAGGACTGTTACGGCGTCGAAGGTAAAGCCGAAGAGGCCAGGGCTACTAAGAAATCCAAGGCGGCCAAGCCCAAAAAAGAGGTTTTCCGGAAGGATATGCGCTATAAGGCGGATGTGAAGGAGCAAGAGACGGTGTATTTCGAGAATTTATCCGAGCTTTTAAAATTTGTTCAAGCGCAGGGCAAGAAAGGGCTTTCCATCCAGCGTTACAAAGGTCTCGGAGAAATGAATCCCGAACAGCTTTGGGAAACTACGATGGACCCTGAGAAGCGCACTGTGCTTAAGGTCACTTTAGAGGATGTGCTGGAGGCGGACAAGACATTCACCACTTTGATGGGCGACGAAGTAGAGCCGCGCCGCGAGTTTATTCATAAGTACGCGCGAGAGGTCCGGAATTTAGACATTTAAAGGAACATATGGCCGACGAGAAATCACAAAATCTTTACACAAGAAACGAAAAAGTGGTCCCTGTTTTTATTGAACAGGAGATGAAGACCTCGTATCTCAATTATGCGATGAGCGTCATCGTGGGCCGCGCACTGCCGGATGTGCGTGACGGCTTGAAGCCCGTGCACCGCCGCATTCTTTACGCGATGCATGATCTCGGCATGGATTATGGCAAGCCCCATAAAAAATCCGCGCGCATTGTGGGGGAGTGTTTTGTAAAAGACACTCTCGTTTTGACCCGTCGCGGTCTTATCTCTATTCAAGAAGTGCAGCGCGGAGATCATGTTTATACGGAGAAAGGAATTTGCCCCGTCACCGAGCTTTATGAGATGCCGCCCAAATTTCTTCTTACCGTGCTTCTTGAGAATGGTACGAGGAATACCGTGACATCTTCCCAGCGCTTTCGAGTGCTCACGCCAAATCTTGAATTTGCGTGGAAGGAAGCACGGGAACTAACGGAGTCCGATTACGTGGTGATCCGTGCTGCTTATCCGGATCAGATAGATTCGGTTGCTCTTGAGAAGATCCGGCCCGAAGACCCAGATCAACTCGATGAACGTTTGGCTTACCTGCTTGGATTTTGGCTTTCAGATGGATGGATAGAAAAAGCGCAAGGCCGGGTGGGTTTCTATTCGACTTGCCAATCGGTCATTGAAAGCATTGTGGAAACACTAAGGCAGTGTTTCAGCCTTCCAGTTAAGATGGAAACAAAACCATATATTATCCAAACTGTGACGGGGCCGCGGAAGGGGATCGGGTATCAAGTACGGGTGAGCCGATCCACTTTTGCCGAGTTTTTGGCGTTAAACTTCGGGATCGTCGGTTGGGATGCTCTATCGAAGGAAATCCCTCAAGCTCTTTTTCGTTCGCCCCGTTCCGTGGTGTGGGCTTTCGTGAGCGGGCTAATTGATGGGGACGGGAGTATTCATCTTCGAAGAAATGTTATCCATTACGGTTCTATCTCCTCTAAGCTAATAAACCAATTAACGTTGCTCTTACAGCACCAGGGGATATTTAGTCACAGGGTAACACAAAATGCGAAACGCTTCCGTGTTATTGATGGTCGAACCGTGACAGGCAATAATCCTCTTCATGCCATTGAGATCAGAGGATCTAGCGCGCTTCTTTTAGCCAATTCCTTGGCTCTTTTGAATGCCCAGAAGCATATCCGACTGCATCGCATTGCAGGGGCTTGTCTCAAGAAATCCAATTACGAAGTTGTTCCTTACGCCGGTGAAAAGATTTTTAGCGAGCTTAGTAGACGGCATATCGGGAGCGGTTGGTACCAAGCGTTAAATGGCAGTAAGTTCCGGCAAGGTGTTCATTACTTGACGGGAACGAAGATTCGCTACGCTGCCGATTTGTGTGAGAAGCCTCTTAGAAAATCTCAAATCGCAGAATGGGGTATTGCCGAGAAGCTCAATCGGATCGGGTCGCCTTTAGGCCAATTTGTCAATCGCATCGAGCGCGATGGTTTATATTTCTTAAAAGTCGTATCGGTTCAACAGGCTCCCGCTGAAAAAACCTACGATCTTCAGGTTAAAGGCGATCATCAATTCATTGCGAATGGAATGGTCGTCCACAATTGTCTAGGAAAATATCACCCGCATGGGGACACGGCGGTGTATGACACGCTTGTGCGGATGGCGCAGGATTTTTCTATGCGTTATCCGCTTATTGACGGACAAGGGAATTTTGGTTCGATTGACGGAGACTCACCGGCGAGCATGCGCTATACGGAAGCACGCCTTGCGGCCATCACGGTTGAAATGCTCGCGGATATTGATAAAAATACCGTTAATTTCGCACCGAATTTTGATGAAACTCTCGAGGAGCCCACGCTTCTTCCCGCGGCGCTCCCGAATCTTTTGTGCAACGGCTCAAGCGGCATCGCCGTCGGCATGGCGACGAATATTCCTCCGCACAACTTAAATGAAGTGGCCGACGCGATCGTAGCGCTTCTCGACAATCCCGAAATTGATCTGAAGGATTTGATGAAACATATCAAAGGCCCGGATTTTCCCACCGGCGCCATGATCTGCGGCACTGAGGGTATCCGCTCGGCGTACGAGACAGGCCGCGGTCTGGTCCGCATCCGCGCAAAGGCGGGAATAGAGGAATTAAAGGGCGGCAAGCAGGCGATAGTCATTACGGAGATCCCTTATCAGGTGAACAAGTCCAATCTCATCGAGACTACGGCGGAGCTTGTGAACGACAAAAAGATTGAGGGCATCTCAGACGTGCGCGATGAGTCCGACAAAGACGGCATGCGCCTCGTGATCGACTTAAAACGCGACGCGAACGCGCAGGTGATATTGAATCAGCTTTACAAGCACACGCAGATGCAGGAGACCTTCGGAATTATTCTTCTGGCGCTTGTCGACGGGTCCCCACGCGTTTTGAAACTGAAGGAGATTTTAAGCGAATACATACGCCACAGGAAAATCATCATTGTCCGGAGAACACAGTTTGATCTGGACAAAGCCAAGGACCGCGCGCATATCGTCGAGGGTCTGATCAAAGCGGTAGATATTTTGGATAAAGTCATCAAAACGATACGCAAATCCAAAACGCCGCCCGAGGCTAAGACCGCGCTGGTCGAGGAATACGAATTTTCCGAGCGCCAGGCGCAGGCGATTCTCGAGATGCAGCTTCAGAAGCTCACGGGGCTTGAGATTCACAAGCTGGAAGAGGAATTTAAGGAACTTTTAAAACGCATTGAATACCTCGAGTCGGTTTTAAAATCCGAGAAGAAGGTGCTCGAGATTATCCGGGAGGAGCTCGCGCAGCTTAAGGAAAAATACGGCGACGAGCGCCGCACGGAGATTACAAGAAGCGCGGACACTGAGCTTCAAGTGGAGGATTTGATTGCCGACGAGGACGTGGTGGTGACGATCAGCCATCAAGGGTATGTGAAAAGACTCGCGATTACCACGTACCGCAAGCAACGGCGCGGCGGCGTGGGAGTAGGCTCGGGCGGCGTCGAGGAAGATTTTGTGGAGCATCTTTTCATCGCGTCCACACATGACAACCTTTTACTTTTCACGTCGAAAGGCAAGGCGTTCATGATCAAGGTGCACGAGATCCCTCAGGCCTCGCGCATCGCCAAGGGCAAATTCATCGCGAATTTCGTGTCGCTGGCACAGGGCGAAAAGATCACCTCCTATATTCCTGTTAGGAAGTTTGAGGAAGGCCAATACCTTGTGATGGCCACGCGCATGGGCCAGATTAAAAAGTGCGCCATCACCGATTTTGAAAACACGCGCCGAGGCGGCATTATCGCGATAGGTCTCGACGACAAAGACGAGCTTATTGAAGCCGAGCTTACCGACGGCAATCAGGAGATTTTTCTAGCCACGCGAAAAGGCAAGGCGATACGCTTCCCTGAGACGCTAGTGCGCAGTATGGGCCGCGCGGCCGGCGGCGTGCGCGGCGTGAATCTGGAAGGAAAAGATTATGTGATCGGTATGGAAGTGGTGGACAAGAACGCCACGCTTTTGTCCGTCACCGAAAAAGGATTTGGCAAGCGCTCCGAGGTCGGCGAATACCGCATCACTTCCCGAGGCGGCAAAGGCGTCACGAACGTCAAAGTGACGGACAAAAACGGCGAGGTCGTCGGCTTAAAATGCGTCACCGACAAGGATGACGTGATGATCATGACCCAAACCGGTATGGTGGTGCGCTGCTCCGTGAAAGATATCCGTGAAACCGGCCGCGTCGCCCAAGGCGTTCGCCTCATCAATCTAAAAAAAGCCAGCGACAAAGTTTCCACGATCGCGAAGGTTGAACCGGAGGACGAAGAAACCGTCCCGGCAAACTCATCTGCCAAAGCATCTGAGAAATCATCCGAGAAATGAGAAATTTGATGAAAAGGAATTCAGATGCAAGGCGGACGCAGCAGATGAGTTCATTTTCATCAAATTTCTGACCCCATCGTCTAGCCTGGCTTAGGACATCACCCTTTCACGGTGATGACACGGGTTCGAATCCCGTTGGGGTCGAATTTTTGGTCGACTAACATGGATAATGATAAAAAAGCTAAAATTATAAAGCGGAGAAAGCAATACGGAGGTGCCTTCTTAGCTCTGGGGACATTTTTACTTTGCGTGGTAATTTTTCGAAACGCGCTCGAATGTTTTAGCTTTATTGCAACTCATAAATGGCAGATTTTATGGTGTGCAGCTGCAGCATTTATGGGCATGGGCGCGGGAATCATTAATAGTCGAGATCATGGAAGCGAACGCCACACACACTATTGGGTCTATTTTGTTCCTTTTGTTTTTCCAATAGCCACCATCGCTGGTTTTGTCGCAGGATTAATTGCTGATAAATCGGAAGTTATTTTTTACTTAGTGTCATTTTTAGTTTCGCTAAGCGTGGGTTTCTCTGGGGACGCCTTAGCGGGAAAAGTCGAAGACCTGGGTCTTAGTCGATAAGGTCTGGTCGACTACCATGAAAAAATCATATTCGATTTCACAAGAGGAATTTAAGCAATCTTTAAACAAATATTTTCTAGGCAAATCGCTTTATTTTACCGATGATCTTGTTGCCGTTGTAACCGCACATTTACTTGTTGAAGTGTTAGTTGATCAGTGTCTAATAAACCAACTTGGTTTTAAAAAAACTAAAGTTTTTGAGGGCGCCGATTTTACTGTGGGATTAAAGCTTCAGCTTATAGAAGCAGCAACACTGATCCCTAATGAACTACTAGCTGCCGTTAGAAAGTTGAATAAAATCAGGAATGATTTTGCTCATAATTTGGGTCAAACATTAGCAGATGCAGACTTAGATTTATTAATTAGTTTTGCAGAGCAGAATGCAGAGATAAAGAAGGGCCTAAGGAAATTGGATAAAAAGCAAATTTTTGGGTGCGTTGCTGCATATGTTTTGGGTCGTCTGGAGGGATATGCATATCCAAATAAGTAAATTCAAAAATGTGAAATCTGCTAAAAATGAATCCTAAAATTAAAAGAATTCTCGCTAGAGAAGGCTTAATTTTTTTAGTTACAAGTTTTTCAGCAATTGCGATGAAAAAATTGAGTGATTTTTACATGGGGCAGTTTTGGTCCTATCGTAATCCTCTGGACTATATGACTTCGGAACAGTTGAATAAGGTAATGGCGACTCCAGAATTTCATAATCAATACCAAAAGGTTAGCATCGCCTTAAATTTTTGGCATCTTTATTGGTTTATAATTTACGGGTACCTCTTATATTTGTTAATCCGTTTTATTATTTGGGCAATCAGGACGTTACGAAGCAATCAGTCAACCTAGATAAATCATAAAAGCGCGGCCTCTACGCCTTTCCATTTTCACAAGTAACTGTATTTCTTGAAGTTCTGAATTTAGTCCAGCGTCAACAATGGGTCGCCACTCGGATGTCCCAAAGCGTCCGGTTAAATCTGATAAAAAGTTAAGTTTGGCCGGGCGCTTTGTTATTTGAAAAGTATCAAACTTTATGGTACACTCTGATTAGAAAATAGGAACAAGTAGGAATATAGGAGAAAAGCCATGGTAACCAAAATGAGGGAAAAAGGACAGGTGACGATCCCTATGAATATTCGGGAATCGCTTCATCTTTCAAAGGATTCTATTTTATCCGTGACAAAGGTGGGTGACGGGATTCTTATAACTCCAAGACCTTCCTTGTTTGAAGAAGTTTCGGCTGAATTCAGGAAGGAAGCGAATAAAAAGGGGATCAGTCTGGATGAATTACTTCAAGATCTGAAAAAGATCCGCAGAGAAAAAAAATCGTAAATGCCTCGACCGGGAAACCGAGTATTTTTTGATACGAGCGTTTATGTGGCTGCTTTGCTTTCTTCCGAAGGAGCGGCGAGCGAGTTAATTCGTTTGGTTGAAGACAATGCCATCCAAATGGTTGTTTCGGAGGAAGTCATTGTCGAAATAGACAGAGTGTTGTCCAAGAAATTTCCCGATCAAATACATCGTAGCCGGGAGCTTTTAAAGCACCTGAGTCCGGAAATTGCCCCCACACCGGCCACCGCTCAAATCAAGCCGTTTCTCCACAAATTAGACGATGGCGACGCATCCATACTTTGCTCGGCTCATCTGGCGAAAGTATCCGCGTTTGTTACTTGGAATACCCGCGATTTTATGGCGCATGGGGTGGATGCCCTTGTTGATTTCCCAATCGTGGTTCCGGCGGATGCGCTAAAGCTTTTCAGAAAATGGATTGAGCCGTTTTTAGACTGATAACCAGATGCGAGACACCCAAAATAATGACAGCTGATAAAGACTTAAAAAAGATCATCATAGAATTTGTTGATATGTTGTTGCCCGAATTAACTCCGTACGAAGTAGCGATGTATTTATATTTACTACGGAATTCCTACATGAAAGGTGCCGGATTAAAAATTCGAATCGGTAAAAGAAGTATCGCATCTTCGTTTGTTAAAGGAGTTCGAGGTGAGCGCGTGAATTACTCTCACGTTACAGAGGTTCTAAAAAGCTTAGAGAAGAAAAACTGCTTAAAAGTTGGCGACACTACTCGAGAAGGTACTCTTTACGAAATAATGCTTCCTGCCGAAATTCCGTCCGTCAGGGAGAAGCTGAAAAGTGTACAGGTAGAACAAGAGGATGATGACTGGTTCAACGATGCGGAAAAAAGACGCGAGCTTTTTGAAAAAGATAGATGGACCTGCCAATACTGCGGCGAAAAAGTGAGCATAAAAAATGCTACTCTGGATCATTATGTTCCCCAGTGGAAAGGCGGGAAACACACGAAAGAAAATTTGAAAACCTGCTGTCTTTTGTGCAACGGCATTAAGTCAGGCAAAAGTTATGAAGATGCCGCGACATTTCTGCTAAAAAGTATTCAAGAGAGGCGATCCAAATCTAACCCGTGATGCGTTAAGGCAGAGTTGTTGACGGGAAGTTTTTCCGGTAGCAAGGTCAACTTGAGTCGATTATTCAAATCCCGTTCGGAATGAAGGGCGTTTCCATCCCACAAAAGCACGCTTTGTGACATCCGGTCGGGTCGCCATTGTTTACGCTCGTGCGAATCTGGAATTTCCAGACCGCACGAGTTTTTTAATCATAATTTTACCGGGATTCCAGGTAACTTGACAAACTACCGGGATTCCTGGTAATATTAGTCATGAAAATCCATATTCCGAATAGCGCTTTTCTGGGTAACATTGATCCATTTCTGCGAGGGTTCGACCCCTCTTCTTCCGATTCTTTGGAGATTACGGCAAATAATAAATGGATTTCTGTTCACCCCATTGTTTTATCCATGATCGCCGCGCTCGGTTTGACGCTGAAACCGGAAAAAATTCATTGTGAAAAGTTTGAGGCAAAATCGAAGCATTATCTTGCGCGTATGGGCCTGTTCAAGACTTTGAATTTACCATCTGACATGAGTTTTATAGAGCATGAACCCGCGGGTCGGTTTATCCCCGTCACTCAAATACGAACTTCAGGCGAACTGACCAAATTTATTATAGAAATGATCCCTTTGCTTCATCTTGAACCCGAACAGGCTCAAACAATCGGATATGTGGTCAGCGAATTGGTGAGAAACGTTATTGAACACGCCAATTCTAAAAACGGAGCTCTTCTCTGCGCTCAATACTACAAAAAAAGTAATTCGATCCGGATTGGAATTGCTGACACTGGCGTTGGTATCAAGGCAACGATCCATCAGTCCTACCCTGCGAAAAATGATTTGGAGGCGATTCAGCTTGCATTATGGCCCGGGATAACTGGAACGACTAAAAAAGAGGGTGGTACCGAACAGAACGCCGGGGCGGGGCTATTTTTTATCAAATCTATTGCGACTGTTAACCGCGATTTCTTTATCATTTATAGCGGCCACGGATTTTACAAATTGCTTAAGAATCTACCCACTAAAAGACTCCATTTAAATGCGGATCCTTTTGAGGACAGACACTCGAAAGACAACGACCTTCCATTCTGGCAGGGAACGATAGTGGGGGTAGACATAACCCTCGATCAAACGGAAAAATTTTCGCTGCTATTGGACGCTATACGCAAAACATACACGACTGCTGTACGTGAACGGAAAAAAGCTCGTTACAAAAAGCCTCGATTTATATGAAACATATTCCTATTTTTGAACGCGCGGGGGCATTTGCCGAAAACAAAGATATTGCCAGGGAAATCAGGACCCAGGAAATAATCCCCGCTCTGGATAAAAATGAAGAAGTCACGCTCGACTTTGATCGAGTCGATGTGGCGACACAATCCTTCATTCATGCTCTTATCAGCGATGTATTGCGGAAGTATGGAAATGATGCGCTTGATCACGTCGCTTTCAAATCGTGCAATGAGACAGTTCAGAAAATCATAAACATAGTCGTGGAATATATGCAGGAAGGGTTGTGAAGTCACCGATAAAACTTCCAGGTGATTTTGGGTGGTACAAAAACCCGCCGGGAACAGTGGCGGGCATTGCGCCAGGCTATGCAAATCAAACAAAGGGGGAGGGACCTGAAAAATCAAAATAAAAAGGAGGAGTAAAATGCGTAGATCATGGATGTTGACAGTGGTGTTGGGAGTCGCGGTGAGTTTTGGATGGCCATCGAACATTTTAGGAGTGGCAAGCGCTCATGATATGGCAGGAATGGGAGGGGGACAGGAAATGACAATTAAAGGGGAACTTGTTGATTCTCTTTGTTATGTGACAATGGCCTCCAAAGGTTCAGGTCATAAACAATGCGCGATTGATTGCGCGAAGGCTGGAATTCCCGTGAGTATCGTTGAAGATGGAACGGGTAAGCTCTATACCGTGCTACCTTCCAAAGACAAAACGGGTTATCCCGAAAGCGTCATCAATAAAATGGGCGACAAGGTCACGTTGAAAGGCGACCTGTATGAAAACGGCGGTAACCGTTACGTGACCGCCGAATCGGTGGAATAAACCATGTTAGAAGGAGCGCGGCATCTTCAAAATATTCATCCGCTTGTGATCCATTTTCCCATCGGACTTCTGATGGGTGCTGCGCTCTTTTATTTCGCGGCGTGGGTTTTCAAGAAAGACGACCTCGCCAAGACAGGGTTTTGGGTGCTTTTACTCGGCGCCTTGTCTTTGGCAGTCGCTGTGGGAACGGGGCTTTATGCCGAGCAGGGAGTGATGGTACACTTGTCGGTTCGAGAAAAGATTCTCTTGCCGCACAAGAATTTCATGATTGTCACAGCCGTTCTCTGTTTTATCCTAACCTTATGGGCTTTGATTCAAAGGCCGTTTCCAAAAAAGGGCAGAATTCTTTTTTTATTCCTGCTCTTGGCGATGGTTGGCACAATGACGATTGGCGCCGACTTCGGCGGCAGACTTGTATACGATTACAATGCGGGTGGAAACGCCTGTCCACAGCCTATCAGGTTTGTGAGGTAAAATGGATAAGCACAAACATTCTCACGATCACGGCTACGCTCATTCCCATTCCCATGGTGTCATAGACCCGTCCATTGTCACGCATGAGCGTGGGCTTTGGGCCATCAAATGGTCATTTGTTGTTTTGATCCTGACGGCTATTTTCCAATTGTTCGTCGTGATAGCCTCGAATAGCGTGGCTCTTTTAGGCGATACCGTGCACAATCTTGCGGATGCCGGGACAGCCTTTCCATTAGGGATCGCATTTCTTGCAGCCAGACTTAAGCCCAGCAAACGTTTTACCTATGGCTATGGGCGCGTCGAAGACCTGGCAGGTGTTGCGGTCATATTTATTATTCTTTTTAGCGCCATCTTTGCCGGGTATGAAGCAATCCAGCGTTTTATCCATCCTATTGCCATAAACCATTTATGGGCGGTGGTAGCGGCGTCCATCATGGGATTTCTTGCGAATGAGGGTGTGGCTGTTTTCAGGATCAAGGTCGGAAAAGAGATCGGAAGCGCCGCCTTAATTGCGGACGGCTACCATGCCCGCGTGGATGGCTGGACCAGCCTTGCGGTACTTTTTGGCGCGGTAGGCGTGTGGTTGGGTTTCCCTTTGGCCGACCCCATCATTGGGCTTTTTATTTCTGTAGCCATCTTTATCCTTGTTTGGCAGTTGGCCAAAGAAGTTTTTACGCGGATCCTGGATGGCGTTGATCCAGAAATACTTGATGAGTTTGTCCATGCGGCCGAACACGTAGAGGGTGTAAGAAATATAGGTGATATCAAAGCTCGGTGGGTAGGGCACAAACTCTATGTTGAGCTAAACGTAGCCGTCAGGACAGATGCTTCAGCCAAAGAAGGGCATGAAATTGCAAAAGAAGTCAGACACCAGCTTTTGCATCATCTGCCTCATCTTAAAGGGGTCATGATCCATATAGATCCAGAGAACAATTTTGGGGACGAGCACTTTAGGATCGACCAGCATCGCCATGGCGATTTGCCTCTTCATTCGCATGACTGATGAAAAAAGCCATTGGGAAACAATCTATAAGACCAAATGAGATTACTAAATCATAGGCTCAGAGCGCCGACGGTATCAGATCGCTTACATTCATTATCCGACAGCTATTTTAATAGAACCACGTGGCCCACGCCGCCTTTTAAGTTTCACAAGTAACCGAACACTTTTTTTAATGCGCGCTTAATAAGTCCGTAATAATCAACCCATATACTTTGAGCTGTGTAAGGTGGAAATATATGAAAGAGAAGCGGCAGCTGGAGGTGCTTTATCAAATCAGTCGCGCGTTGGTGGGGAAGCGGGATTTAGACGCCATTCTCCAGCAAGTGGTTAGCATGACCGCTGAACTTGTGGGTTCAAAGATCTGTTCTCTGATGTTGATCAATGGCAAGAAAGACGAGTTGCTTATTAAAGCCACGCAAAGCCTTAGTACGGCCTATCGTGATAAACCGCCGATTAAAATCGGGCAGAGCGTCAGCGGCAAGGTCGTTGAAAAAAAATACGCGATGCAGGTGGCCGACGTCACGGCAGATCCGGTTTATAATTATCCTGAAATCGCCCGGCAGGAAGGTTTGAAGTCGCTCTTGTCGGTGCCTTTGCTCGTGTCGGATAAAATTATCGGCGTCTTGAATTGTTACACGGAGGAAGAAAAAACTTTCACGAGGGAAGAGATTCAGCTGGTTCAGACCGTTGCCAATCAAGCGGCTATTGTGATTGAGCATACGCGTGTGATATCCGAAGAGGCGGAAGTCCGATACTCACTTGAGACGAAGAAAGCGGTCGATGGCGCCAAACGTGTCTTAATGAAGAGGCACACCCTAAGCGAAGAAGATGCCCATCGGTTTATCCAAAAGGCAAGTATGGATAAGAATAAACCCCAGAAAGAAATCGCGGACGCGATTATTTTGTCAGTCGAGTTAATGAAATAACGCGCTTGATCCCCGATTAAAAATTCCGGGGATGACGCTAAGGATAACGAAGTCCTTATTTTGACAGGGAGTTATGAAGGCTCCCTGCCTGCCGGCAGGCAGGCATTCAAGATAAGGGCTTTTTTATTTATGGAGTGTGTCGCTTAAATGAAAACACAGCGCCTCGTGGTGGTCGGCAACGGCATGGCCGGAATGGCCTGCGTCGATGAAATACTGAAAAGAAGACCCGATTTTAGGATCACGGTTTTCAGCGAAGAGACGTTTTACAATTACAACCGCATCTTATTATCCGGAGTCTTGGCTGGAGAAAAGGGCCTGGAAGATATTTGTATCAACACCGAAGAGTGGTATCGAAAAAACAATATCACGCTTCACTTGGGAGAGAAAATTATTGAAGTCGATGCCGGGATGAAAAGGGTCACCTCGGACAGGGGGTTTGCGTTCGACTATGATCTGCTGCTTTTAGCCACGGGGAGCAATCCTTTTATTCCGCCCATAGAAGGAGTTCGCAAGAAAGGCGTTTATGTTTTTAGAAACATGGCGGATACGCGCCAAATTTTGGAACGTTGCAAGACTTCGAAAAAGGCGGTGGTCATCGGCGGCGGTCTTTTGGGGCTTGAAGCCGCGCGCGGTCTTTTGAACCAAGGGCAGCAGGTAACGGTGGCGCATCTCATGGACCGGCTGATGGAGGTTCAACTCGATGCCGTGGGCGGACAGTTTTTAAAAAGGGAAATCGAAAAACTCGGCATCGAGGTGCTTCTGAGTACAAATACCGAAAAAATAATGGGGGACGAATGGGTCGACGGCGTGCTTTTTAAGGACGGCTCGATTGTGCCTGCCGATATGGTGGTGATCGCCTGCGGCATTCGTCCGAACGTGGAATTGGCGCGGAAGGCCGGTCTTAAGGTGAATCGCGGCATTGTCGTCAATGACCACATGGAAACAAGCGATCCGAGTATTTTCGCGGTGGGCGAATGCGTGGAGCACCGCGAGAAAGTTTACGGCCTTGTGGCGCCGCTCTATGACCAGGGAAAAATTTTGGCGGCGACGATTACAGGCGAAAAGGGGCCGACGTATGAGGGTTCGACTTTGGCGACGAAGCTTAAGGTGATGGGCATCGAGCTTTTTTCGGCCGGGGATTTTCGGGCCGAGGAACCCGACAAGGAAGTAGTCGCTTATCAGGATCATGCGTTTGGGATTTATAAAAAAGTGGTGGTACACGAGCGCCGTGTCGTCGGGACGATCCTCATCGGGGACGCTTCCGATGCGAACCGTTTTCTTGAAATGATCCGTAAAAAAGAAATTGTGGATGACAAACGTCACCGGGTGCTTTTCGACACACCGCCGACGGTGCCGGGTTCTCCGACCGATGTGATGTCGCGAGCCGATTCTGACACGATCTGCGGCTGTATCGGCGTCACGAAAGGTCAGATTGTCACCGCGATCCGTGAAAACGGATTGAAGACTGTTTCCGAGATCAAAGCCTGCACGAAGGCCTCTTCGGGCTGTGGCACCTGCGCGTGCCTGGTGCAGGATATTTTAAAAGCCGTCGTGGGCGTCGAATTTGAGGAAGAGAAAAAAACAGGCTTGTGCGTGTGTGTCCCGTTTCCTAAAGAACAGCTTCGAACGATGATCCGGACCCAGCAGATTAAAAAAGTCCAGGACGTTCTTGATATTTACGGCAACGGCACCGGCTGCTCGCTTTGCAAACCGGCGTTGAGTTTCATTGTGGATGAAGTGTGGCTCGGAGAACATAAAGAAGACCGATCCGCGCGATTTATCAACGACCGTGTTCACGCAAATATCCAAAAAGATGGCACGTTTTCGGTAGTCCCCCGCATGCGCGGCGGCGTGACAAATCCCAAAGAACTTCGCAAAATCGCTGACGTCGCGGAAAAGTACAACGTACCGATGGTCAAAGTGACGGGCAGTCAGCGGCTGGACCTTTTGGGAGTCAAAAAGGAAGACCTTCCGAAAATCTGGGCGGATCTAGGGATGACGTCCGGCTATGCCTACGCGAAGGCTGTTCGCATGGTGAAATCCTGTGTGGGCACGGATTTTTGCAGGTACGGCACGCAGAATTCGATTAAGACCGGAATTGAATTGGAAACTTTGCTCGAGGGTCTCTACACACCGGCAAAAGTGAAAATGGGCGTGGTCGGTTGTCCGCGAAATTGCGCTGAGGCGACTGTGAAAGACATTGGTCTTGTCGGCATCGAAGGGGGTTGGCAGGTTGTGATCGGCGGCGCAGCCGGAAAAATTGTTAAGGCCGCGGATATTCTTTGCACGGTGAAGACAACGGAGGAAGCGCTTGAGGCCGCTCTACTTTTCTTTCAGTACTATCGTGAAAATGGCGAGTATCTCGAACGTACTTATGATTTTGTTCCGCGTGTCGGTCTTGAAAAAATACGCCGCGAGACGGTGCTCGCCTCTCAAGAGAATAAAAAAGCGCTTCTAGACCGTCTTGAGAAAGCGAAAAAAAAGGCCGTGAATCCTTGGGCGGTGGAATCCCAGAAGCCGGTTCATCCTTATCAGTTTCAAGATTTCGTTTTACCAAAAGAATCAGAAGCTTTAATAGAGGTGGTATGAGCAAGAAAATAGAATGTCATCCCCGCGAAGGCGGGGATCAGCTCCAGTTAGATTCCCGCCTGCGCGGGAATGACAAGCGGTGGGTTCCCGTCGCTGAAATGGGTTCGATTCCTGTGAAGGAGGGCCGGCGCGTGGTTTATGGAGATTGGAACGTAGCGCTTTTTAATTTGGGCGGCGAGTATCTGGCCGTAGACAACGTCTGTCCGCACAAAGCCGGACCGCTGGCGGACGGGATCGTCGCAGGCAGAGCTGTTTTTTGCCCGCTGCATAACTGGAAAATCAGCCTTGAGACCGGATGCGCTTTGAGCGGAGGCAAAGGACAGGTCAAAAAATACCCTGTCCGGGTATTGGGGAACAAAGTGTGTATCGCATTTGAAAAAGGCGGATTCTGCGGCACCGTTGAATCACCGGCGCTTGACGCCGCCGAAATTGACTGATCAAAGAACTAGAGGAGAGACGGGATGACTGAAATTATGGCTGTGATCCGGCCGGGAAAAGACCGTGAAACCAAAGAGGCGCTTTCCAGAGTCGGTTGTCTGGGCATGACGAGCGTCAGAGTGCATGGCAGGGGCAAGCAGCGGGGGTTGCGGTACAGCGCGTCGGTCAATGATTCGGATATTCCTCAATTTGTCACCATGAAATACTTGCCGAAGAAATTAATTTATCTCGTCGTGAACGAAGCGCTCGTTAAAACGGTGATTCAAACAATTATTCGCGTAAACCAAACGAGTCAACATGGAGACGGAAAAATTTTCGTCTCTAAAATCAACGAGGCCTGCCGGGTCCGTACCGGCGAGAAAGGGGAGGAGGTGGTCAAATGAAAATGATCAAAGCGGTGATCCGGCCCGAAAAAGAATTTGATGTCGTGCACGGATTGGAAAAGGAGGGCTTTTATTCTTTGACGAAGCTTGATGTCTTGGGACGCGGCCGGCAAAAAGGCGTGCAAGTGGGAAGCGCGACGTATGACGAATTGGCAAAGCTCATGCTGATCATCGTCGCGGAAGACCAGGACGCGCGGCGGGTCGTCGAAACGATTCAGTCTCACGCGCGCACGGGTAATTTTGGCGACGGGAAAATATTCGTTACCGATGTGAGAGAAAGTTTTACGATCCGGACCGGAAAAAATAGGCTGTAGCTTGAACTTACTGACCAACGCATAAGTAATAGGAATTTGGCCGTGACGATTTTTGAGCGAGACAAGGAACGAGGAGGAGGCATAGTCGTGACTATGCCGACGACGAGAGACGCAGTCGCAGCCGGAAATCGT
>Ga0209515_10001725_pt1 | contig 35557 bp, 35 predicted proteins | sample Subgroupgradi54m_FD_187454 | JGI IMG/M metagenome (GOLD analysis project Ga0209515, IMG submission 187454) | Subsurface groundwater microbial communities from S. Glens Falls, New York, USA - GMW60B uncontaminated upgradient, 5.4 m (SPAdes)... ... | reverse complement strand
AGAAGGGAACAAGGCGGTGGCCCAGATAATCAAACTCATGCAATCAAGAAAAAGAAATGTTCACGAAATTATCAATGAACTTCTGTCAAAAAAAAGAATTAAAGACAAAAAATTATTTGTTCGTGAAGCGCTAGCCACTTTAGAATACTTGCGGCAAAAAAATATTATTGTGGGCTAGGGTTGATTAGCTTTTGGTTGGTCCATTAACAAGGAGGTTCTGATGAGATATATTGCGAGTTTTGTTTTTTTGTGCGTCACGTTGTTTTCTCCTCTTCTCAAGGCCGAAACGATTTTTGAATTTGACAATACCGTTGCCATAAACATGGTTCGTGTTGAAATCTCGGCTCCGATTGAAACAACACGGGCACAAGAGGACGCTGTCCAAGGGAAGCTGATCGTTGACCTGGAGAATCCCGCTAAAACGCACGGGCAAGTAAAGGTAGATCTTTTTGACCTCACCTCTTTTTCATTTTCGGATCCAAAAAAGAATGCCGCTCAAACCGAGCATATGAAAAATTGGTTTGAGGTGGGGCCTGATGTCTCTACGACCCTCCGAGAAAAAAACCGGTGGGCTATTTTTGATATTAAAAAAATTATACATGTGGAGCCTGCTTCACTTCAATCCTCTCCAGCTTTTCATGATAAAATCGGGATGGGTCATGCCTTCAAGCTGACGGCCGAGGGTGATTTTACCCTGCATAATATCACAAAATCCAAAACCGTCGATCTGGATGTGATCCTCTATGATGTGAAAAAAGGCGGGCCACTTTATCAGGGGGCAAAACGGATTCTCATGATGCGCACCCGAAGTCCTCTGCATGTTTCTTTAAAGGCACATGAAGTTCAGCCCCGAGATGCGACGGGTAAGTTCCTAGCCGGGGCTTTGAGCACGGTGGGTCTAAAAATATCCGATGATGCCCAGGTCTCTTTGGATCTCAGGGCCTACGAACCCAAATCAGGCCGGTGAGCTCCTAAAACGCCCCCGCAACAAATCCCTCCAGGTGATATCCTTCTGGGACATATATTGCTGGAGAACCCCTGTCGCTGTATTCACAAAAATATAAAGTACAAGGCCCAAGGGCAAAAATAACATGAAGGCCGTAAACATGATGGGCATGATCATCATCATTTGTTTTTGGGCGGGGTCTGTCGTTGCCGAGGGCGTCAATTTTTGTTGGATCAGCATGGCAACCCCCAAGAGAATGGGGAGAATAAAATACGGATCCGGCGCCGAAAGATCACGATAAAACCCGACAAAGGGAGCGTGGTAGAGTTCAATAGAATTGTAGAGCACTTTATAGAGCGCAATATAAATAGGCATTTGCAGGACCATCGGGAGACACCCACCCATGGGATTGACTTTGTGGGTCTTAAAAAGCTGCATCGTCTCCATGTTGAGACGCTGTTTATCGTTTTTGTATTTTTCTTTAAGGGCTGCGAGCTTGGGTTGAAGTTTTTGCATCCCCTTCATCTGCTTCATGGATTTGATGGTTAAAGGATTCATCAGGATCTTGACGAGAAGGGTCAGAAGCAAAATGGCAACCCCCCAATTCTTAATCCCCACATAGAAGATCTGTAAAAGTTTCAAAATGGGGATTGCCAGAAATGTAAACCAGCCATAATCAACGGCATCTTCCAGACCAACACCAGCCACCAATAAAGACTCTCTCTCTTTGGGTCCGAGATAAAAGGAATAGGACTCTTCCTGTTTACTTTGAGAAGGAACGACTATCTCTGAGGGATAGAGAGACATACTTAAGACATCTACCCCTTTTTGAAGACGAAGGGTTTCATCCGATGACACCCTTTGAGAGATAAGCGAAATCAAAAAATAGCGATCTTCCAGGCCAACCCAGGGGATAAAACCCTCAACTTGGGCCTCTTCTTCCTTGACCCCATGAACGACATTATTGCCCAACTTATAATGGAAAGATCTTTGGTTGCCGGGTCCTTTGAGAAAACCAAGGCCCTTTTTCTCGGGGAGAGGAATTTGTTTTGCCTTCCATCCAATCCCCAAACGTCCATGAAGTTCACTTCCCGACTTATTCTCAAGTGTTACTCGAAGATTGATCAGGTAATTATCGGGTTTCCATTCATAAAACTTCTGAATAACAAAATGATCATATATGGCTTCATAGAGAAGGGAGTGATCTGTTTCCGAGACGAGGGAATAGTTTTCGTCTCCGGGTAGGGTAAAGTTACATCCATCACAGAGAAGGACCGTAGCCTTTTCACCCTCTTGAGAGAGTAGATCAATGGGTGGACTTTTCTTATCGATTGTTTTTTTAAATTTATTTAAGAGAACCTTTGTCAAACGACCACCCCTTGAAGTCCATTCCATGGTGAGGAGAGGTGTTGTCTTTGTCGTGATTGTCTCTGGCTTTGCCACCGGTCCCTTGGTGTTGGCATGAGCGTTAAGGGAAGACTTTCCCGGAGGGACGGCCTGAGAGGCTATTGAAGAGGCCTGTATCGCATTTTGTAGCTGAACCCGCTCAATTTCTTTTTTTCCGTAGAAAAAATACCAACCCACCAAGACTAAAAGAGAAAGTACGCCTGCGAGAAGGGCACGGCTTTCTTGGTGGGGAGCTTGATGATTGGATGAGTTCATATTTTTTCCTTTGTCACGAAATCAACACCACCGGGATAGTAGGGATGGCAAGAAAGGATCCTTTTTAGGACCTTCCCAAGGGCTTGCCTCAGAGGGAGGATCTCAAAGGCCTCCAAGGCATAGGTTGAACAACTGGGATAGTATCGGCATCGTCCTCCAAAAAAAGGGGAAAGAAAAATCTTATAAAAGTTTATTAAGTTCTTGAAAAAGTTCCGCATTTTTTGATTGTGCCGCCTTTGGATCGACTCTGCATACCACGCTCCTCCAGGGAAGCAATCCCCTTTTTTGCCGGAAGAATTCTCTGACCACTCTCTTAATACGGTTACGATCAACAGCTCTTTTGATTTTTCGAGTCACAACAATACGCAGCTCAAAAAAATCACCGTCGGGTTTTTCCAATTGAAGAGTGAAATGCGGGAGTCGTACTTTTTCTTTCACCAAAAAATCATTTCTTGGAAATTTTTACACCCAATCGAGCTCGACCTTTTCTTCTTCGAGCCTTGATGACCTTTTGTCCACCTGGACTTCTCATTTTTTTTAAAAATCCATGTGTCCGCAAACGCTTTCTTTTATGGGGTTGGAAGGTGCGCTTCATTGCTGAGGTTCTCTCCTATTGGTTTTGCTACGATTGTTTTTCTGAGGGCTTAACTAAAACGGGTTGCCTCCTCACGTCAACGAGAAATTTTTTTTATTTGTTTCATACACTTCGATCAGATTGCCATTTTTCGAAACATTTTTTCTAGACAAAAAATGAACTTTTTGTCATTAACGCCCAGTTCCGTTGTGAAAGTTCTGTCTCAAATTTTTGTTTTCTCCTTACCAAAAATCCCTCGGGGGAGAGAACGGAGTGTGGGCTGAAAGGCAGGCGCTGGATGTCATAGTGGCTTCATAAGGTACGATGTCAACTGCGCGGCTCGCATTACTTGGTGATGTGAAAAGATCAAAGCCAAGATCTTTCGCCGGGATGTGGGTGTGAATAAGTCTGACAAAAGTCCACTAACAGATCCGGAACCGCCAAGGAAATTCATTTCTTAGCAAACTGTCCACAACTGTTGATAGCCCTGTGGATAACTACATGGTGGAATTTGTGTCGAGCTACGTCCCTAAAGCCGATCATATACAAAAGAGGGTGCAAATCCTTGCTTCTTCACCTGCCTGGGTAGGCCAAGTCGAGTGTCGACCTCTAGAGGGTAATTGTTTAACGATTCAGGTGCGCAATCGTTTTGTTCGTGACTGGGTTCGCGAAAATTTTCTTCCCGAAATTTTAGAAGAGCTAAAAAATATCCCCGGAGAGGATCTTTCCATCCAAATTGTTGTAGAAAATTCTCTCTCTGCCCCATCGGAGGCCGTTCCTAATCCCGTCCTGTCGCAAGAGCCTGCCTCCGAAGCAAAGGCAGAGCCAGTCAAGACAGTGCTTCATGAAACCCTAAAACCAAAATACACCTTTGATAACTTTGTCGTGGGTACTTCCAACCAATTTGCCCATGCCGCGGCACGGGCCGTCGCCAAACTTCCGGGGCTGAGTTATAATCCCCTCTTTATTTACGGCGGCGTTGGCTTGGGGAAAACCCATCTTCTTAATGCCATTGGCCTCGAAATTCTGAAAAACAATCCCCGATCGCGGATTATCTCCATGAGTTCTGAAAAATTTATGAATGAGCTCATTCACTGCATCCGTTTTGAAAAGATGAGTGATTTTCGCAAAAAGTACCGTGACAGTTGTGATGTCCTCCTGATGGATGATATCCAGTTTATTGCGGGGAAGGAACGAACCCAGGAGGAGTTTTTCCATACCTTTAACCACCTCCACGATGCCCAGAGGCAGATTATCCTGACGAGCGACAAGCCCCCACGCGAGATTCCCGGTCTCGAGGAAAGACTTCGCTCCCGTTTTGAGTGGGGTCTGATTGCTGATATTCAGGTACCTGACCTCGAAACCCGAATAGCCATTCTAAGAAAAAAAGCCGACGACGACGGGATCGAACTGGACGATGAAGTTTCTCTCTTTTTGGCAACCCATGTTAAGTCCAATGTTCGCGAATTAGAAGGCTCTCTCATCCGACTCAATGCCTTTGCATCCTTGAGTAACACCCAGATTAGTCTTCATTTGGCAAAGGATGTTTTGAAAAATGTCCTGGGTGGGGTCGACCGAATCCTGACTGTTGAACAAATCCAAAAGATCGTGGCCGATTTTTATAGCATCAAGCTTGCCGAACTCACCGGAAAGAAACGGGTTAAAAGCCTGGCTCTTCCCCGCCAAATCGCCATGTACCTCTGCCGAAAACACGTAAAGTCTTCCTTCCCCGAGATTGGGAGCAAATTTGGGGGTAAGGACCATTCAACCGTCGTTCATGCCTTTGGCAAAATCAAAAGCAGCCTGGAGACAGACGCGGTACTGCGTGATCAGATTCATTCCCTCGAAAAAAACTTGACCCGATAAAAAAGGCAAAGAAGCTAAAAGATACAAATAGATTGTGAATACTTATCCTCAATGGTTGTGGATAAACAGGCCTCTTCTGTGCAAAAAAATGAGATTTGTTTTTATCCCCCAATCATCCACAGGTTCGGAGCCCCTCCCAGGCCCATTTATCAGGCTACTTTTGAGACTCAATTTTTCTTTAAATAACACTTCACTTTCCCCCTTATCCCTCTTAGGATCACTTCCACTATTACTACGACTACTAGCTTTTAATATTTATTACCTAATATAAGTAGAATACACCGTAAGGTGAATAGAGAGGGATGACTATGGAATTTAAGATTAAGAAAAGCGATCTACTCAATCTCCTCAAATGGTCTCAAGGGATTGTTGAAAAAAGAGGAACGATGCCTATCTTGGCGAATGTTCTCCTGGATGTTTTTTCAGGAGGCCTGCGCGTTTCAGCAACGGATCTTGAGATCGCCCTGGTCGCCGAAACTAGTGCCGAAGTAAAAGCGGGGGGTAGATCCGTTGTCAATGCCCGGAATCTTTATGAAATTATCAAAGAAGCCCCGGAAGAGGTTGTTAAAATTTCAAAAAAGGGGGACCATGGAATTGAAATTTCATCCGGAAAGTCGCAATTCCGAATTGTGGGGATGAATCCCGACGAGTTTCCCACGCTTCCCCATGTTTCTTCCAAGGATGAGATCACGATTGATGGTGGTGAACTCGAAGAGATGATTCGAAAGACGTTCTATTCAGCCTCGACGGATGAAACTCGTTATACCTTAAATGGTCTCTATCTTGTCAAGGTGCCCAAGGGAGATAAATCTATCTTAAGAATGGTGGCCACCGATGGTCATCGACTTTCCTACGATGAAAGGGAATTAAAGAAAGTTTGGAATTTGAATAAAGGTCTTATTATTCCACGAAAGGGCATTTCCGAAGTCAGGAATCTGATCTCCGGATTTGAAGGAGAACTTCGTGTCTCGGTGGATGAGAAGGCGATTTGTTTTCAAAGAGATAAGATCTCTCTGACCATTCGATTGATTGAGGGTGATTTTCCGGCCTACGAACAGGTGATTCCCAAAAAATCAGATCGCATCGTCTCCGTGGGACGCGAGATCGTAGCCGGGGCTTTGAGACGGGCCTCCATCATGACCTCAGAGCAAGCCCGGGGTGTCAAGTTTGCCTTTAGCTCCGGTCTTCTGGAAGTCAGTTCCTCACATCCCGATCTGGGTGAAGCGAAGGAAGAGATTCCTATTGATTACAAGGGACAAACCTTTCAGGTTGGTTTTAACCCCCGCTATTTTCTTGACCTCTTAAGCGTTCTTGAGGACGAAAAAGTGGTCCTCGAGCTCAAGGATGAAATTTCTCCCTGTGTCGTTCGTTCCGAATTTGACAGGGGATTTTTAGCCTTGGTTATGCCTATGAGGATCTAGAGTGCCCTTAGAAAATCCTATGTCAGAGACTGCAAAAAAAGAAAAATATGATGCCTCAACTATTAAGGTCCTTGAGGGTCTGGATGCCGTTCGCAAAAGACCCGCCATGTACATTGGATCGACGGGGGCCGCCGGACTTCATCACCTTGTTTATGAAGTCGTGGACAACTCCGTGGATGAGGCCCTGGCCGGTGAATGCACTCAGATCGATGTATTCATTCATATCGATAATTCCATTACGGTCATCGACAATGGGCGGGGAATTCCTGTCGATATGCATCCGACGGAGAAGAAATCAGCCGCTGAAGTGGTTTTGACCACCCTCCATGCCGGAGGAAAATTTGATCATAGCTCCTATAAAGTTTCCGGTGGTCTCCATGGCGTCGGGGTTTCATGTGTCAATGCCCTTTCCGAAACCTTGGACTTGGAAATTTTCCGTGATGGGGCGGTCTATCATCAGCTCTATCATCGGGGAGTCCCTCAAGAACCTCTAGAAGCCACCGGAAAGACCAATCGTCGTGGGACGAAGGTCACCTTCAAGCCGGACAAAGAAGTCTTCGAGATGATCGAATACAGCTTCGATACGCTTTCTCAAAGATTGCGCGAGCTTTCTTTTCTCAACAAGGGGCTTAAGATTTCCATTACCGATGAACGTTCCGATAAGAAGCATGACTTTTGTTACGAAGGGGGCATTAGGAGTTTTGTTGAGTTCCTTAACCAAAGAAAAACGCCCCTTCATGATGTCATTTATTTTGAAACAGAAAAAGACAAAATCATTTTGGAAGTGGCAATGCAGTATAACGATGGTTATGCCGAAAACCTTTTTTCCTTTGCCAATAACATCAACACGGTAGAGGGCGGTACCCACATGGTTGGCTTCAAGTCGGCCATTACACGTGCCATCAACCAGTATGCCTCTCAAAATAGCCTTCTTAAGGATTTGAAGGAGAATCCCGTTGGAGAAGATGTGCGTGAGGGTTTGACAGCCGTCATCTCGATTAAAATACCCGACCCCCAGTTTGAAGGTCAGACGAAGGCCAAACTGGGTAATTCAGAGGTCGAAGGTCTCGTAAAACAGATCGTTTATGAAAAATTGACGGAATTTTTGGAAAAACACCCGGCGATTGGCAAAAAACTTGTCTCCAAGATTATCGATGCCTCTCGGGCAAGAGAGGCGGCCCGACAGGCGCGTAATCTGGTTCGTCGTAAAGGGGCCCTCGATGTTGGCTCCCTCCCCGGTAAGCTTGCCGACTGCCAGGAAAGAGATCCCAGCCAATCCGAGCTCTTCATCGTTGAGGGAGAATCTGCCGGTGGCAGTGCCAAGCAAGGACGTGACCGTCGTAATCAGGCGATCCTTCCCCTCAAGGGTAAAATTTTAAACGTCGAGAAGGCCCGTTTTGACAAGATGCTCGCCTCGGAAGAAATCCGCATCCTCTACACGGCCTTGGGTGTCGGTGTTGGTGATAACAACGGAGAAGGACAAGACATTTCCAAACTGCGATACCATAATATTATCCTCATGTGCGATGCCGATGTCGACGGATCTCACATCCGCACCTTGATCCTTACTTTTTTCTATCGACAAATGCCCCAAGTTGTTGAGGGAGGACACCTCTATATCGCTCAACCGCCGCTCTATCGTATCAAAAAGGGAAAGAGTGAAAAATATCTCAAGAATGATTCTGAGCTCGAGGCGTTTCTGATCCATTTGGGGGTTGAAGGAGTTCAGCTCAAACCACAGGATAAATCAGCTGTCTCCGGGCAGGAGCTTTCCAAGCTGACGAAAAATCTTATCCGTTATCGACGGATCCTGGATCTTGTGCAAAAGCGTGGTGATCCACGGATCGTTCAGGCCTTGGTTGAGGCTACAGTGATCGACCGGAATTTATTAAAAGAGAGTAAAAAACTGGATACAGAACTGGATAAAATCGCCACCTATCTTCAAAAACGTTATCCTGAGATGAAAGATTTTGAGATGGAAGTTGAAAAAGATGCCGAACACGAAGCCCAAAAAGTTATTTATAAAACGGTTTTAAACACGAGGCCTCGACAAACCATCCTTGATGTCGATTTTCTCAATTCAGCCGAGTTCAATGAGTTGAGAAAATTGGCCGGTGAGTTTGCCAGCTATGGCAAGGCCCCCTACGAAATTCGTCATGAAGAAGAGACACGTGAATTTGATACCCTAGAGGCGGTCAGAACCTACATCCTCCAGCACGGCCGTGAAGGTCAGGATATCCAGCGCTACAAAGGTCTTGGCGAGATGAATCCCTCCCAACTTTGGGACACCACCATGAACCCCGAAATTCGCACCCTCCGCCAAGTCAGGGTAGAAGACACCGTCGAGGCCGATCAGATCTTTACCGTTTTGATGGGCGATCAGGTCGAGCCACGCCGGCAGTTTATTGAAGACAATGCGCTGACGGTTAAGAATCTGGATATTTAACGCAAAAGATACAATCTTTGAGCTTCCTGATGAAGCTGTCGTAATTCCGCATCTGAATTTCCAGCCGCAATTGCACGACCCGAATCCTTAAGGGCCATCTCGTAGTTGTGAATGGCAAAATAGGACCTGCCTCGATAGAAATAAACGTTGGCATAATCCTCGTTGCGCATAGGTTCGGGAACAACACAATCTTCGCAGGATGTCGATTGACGGAAGGTCTCGATAAGAGAAATGACCTGATTAAAATCGTCGATGGATCCACAGACGTCGCCTGCCTCGAACCTTCTTAAGCCGCGTTCAAAATAAGCCTGTGGGTCTCTTGGATCCAAATGTCTTAGGATTTCGTTGTACTCAGCGATACTTTGTCTATTCTGACCCAGGCGGTACCATAATACAGCCATCCATCTGTGGAAGGCCGGGTTTGTTGGGTTAATATTGCGAGCCTCACGGTAATCCTGCATGGCTTCGGTTATGTGACCGGAGGAGAGCTCGACATTCCCGCGGTTGGCTAAAAATTGGGCGATCAGCTGAGGGACATCGAGGTCGGTCAAATAGATTCCCCTGGCTATGGCGTTGGTGGAAAGGAGCCACCTTTCTTTTTCGTAGTAAGAATCAGGGTCTGATCTTGGGGTCCCGTTAAGATCCTTGGAGGTAAAATCAAAATTGATACGGTTCCCGCGACCATCGTTCCAACGAACAAAAAAGTGGTCTGGGACCTCGACCCCATGAATCGGCCACCCCATTTCATGACCGATGGCAATAAAAATAAAACTTGTCGTATCGCAATCCAGTCTTCGGCTATTTAACCCTGATATAAAATCATCGGTGGGTTGGTATTGAACCCCCAAATCATCGGTGAGAACGGTAGAAATGCATCTCATTTTTTCTAACGGTGTCATATGGGGATTGGCCAAAACTTTGGCACGCACCCGACCCAGGATTTGTTCAAAGGTTATATAAGCCTGATGCACTTCAAGAGAGGAATGGGTATTGGATTCGATAGAGAGAAGATCATGGATCGGATTATCGGATCTTAACCGACGGCCCCACGAAAAAAAGGAAGCGGCTGAATTTTGGAACCTCTGGAAGGCTTGATCATTTCGAGAAACAAACCGGTGCCACTCACGACGATCCACCGAGCCATCATGATCCCCATCTCTTAGGTCCCGGGTTGATTCCAGGGGGCCGATAACCCCGTCCTGGTTGATGTCAACGCCTACGGAGAGGTCGGCCTGAGGATAGAGTCTTTGAATTTCGCGACGTTCCCAAGAGAGCTGATCGGACATAATCCCCCTATTTAGGGGGTTATCGGCAGATTCACAATAATGTTTCTTCTTTTTTTGCCATTTTTTGCTACGGCACGATCATTCATCTGAGGGCTAATTCGCCGCTTTTTTGATGGGGGTGTCCTGCATAATAAAGGTTGAAAGGAATTTGTAATAACAGCCCGCTTGTTTCTCAAACTCCCTGTATTCTTCGTCGGTAGCCTGAGAGACCCAATAACCCGAACAGCCTTTTTGAAAAAAGACGCACTGGGAGCAGACTTTATTTAGACGTTCTTTGGATCTTTCAATCTTTTTTGCCCGTCCCTCGGAAGCGAGCCAATCGTCGATCGTTTGGTTAAAAATATTTCCATAGCAAAATTCGGCATGATAGGCATCTCCAGCAGAGTAGATGTCTCCATTCGTATTGATAAGCAACACGGGCTCCTGTTCGGCGAGGTGGGCTTCCGTAAAGGGTTCTCCCTCCTCCCACTTTTTTAACTGAAGCATGGCCGTGTAGAGGGGTTCGATATGCATCCCTTGATCCAGGGCCTCCCTCACTTCGTAGAGGTGATAGAGTTCCTTGAAGAATTGCAGATAGGCCTCAAAGGGAACCGCGGCCTCTGCGGCCGCGGGCAGGCTATCTTTGGCCTCATCAAGATTCAAGGCCCGGAAGACAATTCCCCTTTTCAGGAAATAATCAGCAACCTTCTCGACCTGATGATAATTACTGCGGGAGATCACCGCAATTCCCACCATCTGGACGCCTTCTTTAAGAAGCCAAGCCACCTTATCTTCGACCACTTTGTTGGTGGGTTTCCCTCCCGCATCGACGCGACGATCATTCAGGACATCATAGGAAAAGCTAAGGTTGATTTTTCGGCGAAGAAGCGGAAGATGTTTCTCATTTAAGAGGGTCAGGTTTGTCTGAATATTGTTGTTGATGGATTCCTCTACAAATTCCTTCCCAAAGATCTTATCTTCCAGTTCAAGGATAGACTCCCAGTAGGCAATCGGCTGGGCAAAAGGCTCCCCCCCATGCCATGTAAAATCAATCTCATGACGGCCCGATGGAGTCGACTCGCCAATAAAGTCACGGATGTTGACAAACATCTTTTCGATATTTTCCAGAGACATCCTTGCCTTGTTGGCCAATTCCGGGGTTTCACAGCAGTAGGTACAGCGAAGATTGCAGAGTTTTGAAACCTTGACGACAAAATAAAGCTTCATAAAGAAAGACCCCTTGAGCCTTGGTCTTTATTGGGAGCCTGTGAGCTTTCCTTTGGAGCCACAACGATCTCGGAGATAATATCCGGGAGGACCATCTCGGAAATGAAATGGTGATAACAACCCCGAAGACGTTTAAATTCCCGATAGTCCTCAAGAGTTGCATGCGAGACCAGGGATCCATCACATCCCTTTTTGAAAAAGGGGCAATGGTGGCAAACTTCCTTAAATCGTTCTTGTGTTCTCGCAATTCTTTTCTTTCGCGGCTCGGACAAGAGTATTTGTTCCATACTTTGGGTGAAGATATTGCCGTAACTCAGTTCGGGATAGTACATATCCCCTGTTGAGTAGACATCGCCGTTTGTATTGACGGCAATGGCCCATTCCCTTTCTTCACAATACTCATTGGATAGGATCGGATGGGAGGCCCCTAATGACCTCTGGATAATTTTTCTTGTCTCGAAATAAGGTTCAATGCCGATCAGCCCGTCTCTGAGAGATTCGCGAATGCCCGGCAAATAGTAGAGGTCTTTGAGGAATTTCAAAAATGAATCAACAGGCGCCGCAGAGGCCCCTAATTGTGAGAAATCATCCAGCCTTTGGTAGATATTCAAGAGCCTGAAACTAAGACTTTTTTCAATGAAGTAATCCGCTACTGTTTTTGGAGAATCGACATTGACCTTCGAAACGACAGCAACTCCTCCCAAAGAGATGCCCTCCGACATCAGCCAATCTATCTTTTTTCTTACCAGGTCTCCTGTCTTTTGTCCTCCGGCCGTGACCCGCAGGTCGTTAATAACATCATAAGAAAAACCCAGCTCAAAGTTTTCGCGTATTAGTGGAAGGTGTTTTGGAGTGATCAATGTAAGATTGGATTGGATCTCATTGGTGATAGAATTTTTTTTGAATTCTTCTCCAAAGACCTTGTTTTCCAGACGGATGATATCCTGCCAGTAGGCAATCGGCTGGGCAAAAGGCTCTCCTCCATGCCAGATGAAGGTTAGTTTGTGTGCTGATTCCCCCTCATCGGGTTGTGGGAGGAAATCGCGGAGATGGAGAAACATCCTCTCCATGTTTTCGAGGGAGATGCGCGCCTTATTGGCGAGATCGGGGGTTTCATAACAATAGGTACAACGTAGGTTACAAAGTTTGGAAACCTTTACAATCAGGACGATGTCCATAGGAGAGCCCCAATCCGCCGTGGGAATCAGGCCGTCAGAGGCCTGATTCCCCCTTGCCTCGGATTTGATACTTATTATTTCTTATTAGTATTGGTGTTGATCCTCTTGGAGATGTCTTTGTTTACATCTGGACTATGACGTTGCCCCCACCCTGGGCCCATTTTAGCGAAAGGCTCGGACACCCTTGCTGCCCCACCGCCAAAGGCGTTGTCGCCCCTTGTCCTCTCTACATTCGGGCTTGCGGGGGGTACTACTGGTTTGTCAATTCTGTTATTGGCCATGATTCCTCCTCTGTTTGTTTGCGTTAGAAATAGTTAAATTTCAAATAGTCCCCTTGGTTTGTGCAAGATCCAGACCAGCAGATGGGAAATCCAACCTCCCATCGTAATCCCCTGTAAGATCAAATATTTACTTACAATTAAACAAATGAAATAAAAAGCTTTTTGGTATAAATATTGATAAAATTATCATTTTGAAAATATCAATTTGATAAGCGGAGGGGCTTTTTTTTAAAGAAAGATTGTGCTAATTTGAGCCCAATGCGACGGGCTGTCTCTCTGTATGTAAAATATTTTCGACGTGTTCGTTATTATCTTTTCCCCCTTATTGTCGAATTGCTGACGGATACTTTTTCGACGGCCCTAAGTATGATCCCCCCGCTCTTCTCGATTTTGATTTTTGACCATGCCTATCCTCAGAGGGATCTCTCTCTCCTCACCAGAACCATCCTGGCAGGTCTTTTTCTTTATTTTGTCGGTTTTATTTTTTCTTCGATTACGGATTATATCCATACCTACATTGACCAGCGGATCACCACCTCGATCTCCTCGGACATTTTTAAAAAAGTCCTTCATCTCCCTTATTCATCGCGACTCAAGAGGTCCAGCGGTGATCTTACGGTCCGGATTCAGGACGATGCTGATCTTGCCGCCGGAATGATTCTCAATACGCCGCAGGTGATTATTAATAATTGTGTTACCTTTGCCCTCTTTCTTTATATTTCACTAAAAATTAATCCCTACGTTACTTTTCTTTCCTTGGCCTCTATTCCTTTTTACATTTTGGAGACGCATTTTTATTCAGGGCGACTGGAACAACTTCAAATAGATCGTCAAAATAACAATTCGGAAACACTGGATCATCTCCAGGAACGGCTTATCAATACGCGCACCATCAAATCGTTTGGACGGGAAGACTATGAAGCCGGCGAGTTTGATAAAAAGCTCTTCCGTCGGCGGCATTTGAGTCTAAAACAAAATGTCATTTCCATTATTTCCACCTTTTCTAACTCGATCACCCTGCAACTCTGGTCTACCTTTGTTACCTGGTATATGGGGTACGAAATTGTACAGGGTCGGCTCTCCATCGGACAATTGATAGCGCTTACAAGCTATCTTCCGAGAGTTGCCGGACCCATTGATTCTCTCATCACTCTCTACGGAAACCTGCGCGTGGGAATGGTTTCTTTAAAACGCGTTGATGAAATACTCGAATTCCCCGACGAAGAGGATGGGTCCGAAGGGCAGGATCTCAAACTTTTGCAGGGCGGTGTCTCGTTCAAAAATCTTGCCTTCGCGTATGATCCCCAAAACCCCATTCTTAAAGATCTCTCGTTTGAGATTAAGGAGAATACTTCCGTGGCCATTGTTGGTGTCAGTGGCTCGGGAAAATCCACCCTCATCAATCTTCTTCTTCGTTTTTTAAAACCGACAAAGGGGATTATTTATCTCGATGGACACTCCCTCTCCACCTTACGGCTCAAATCCTTCCGAAGACAAGTGAGCGTTGTCTTCCAGGAGGCCTCGCTTTTTGCCGGGACCATTCGGCAAAATATCCTCTATGGCAATCCGGGGGCGACTGAAAAAGAGATTCAAGAGGCCGCTTATCTGGCGGCGGCTCATGAATTTATTGTTCACCTGCCGCAAGGGTACGATACAGTTGTCGAACGTTTTGGCCAAAACCTCTCGGGGGGACAACGGCAGAGGATCACCATTGCCAGGGCCCTCCTCATGAATCCCAAGATTCTCATTTTGGACGAAGCCTCGAGCGCCCTCGATGCGGAGAGTGAATTTCTTATCCAGGAGACGATTAATCGGTGCCGCGAACGTATGACGATTATTGTCGTCGCCCATCGCTTCTCCTCTATAAAAGGGTCCAATCAGATCGTTGTGCTCAATCAGGGGGTGGTCGTTGAGAAGGGGACCTTTGCCGAATTAATTGCGAAGAAGGGCTATTTTTTTACACTCTACCAACTTCAGAGCGGTGGTTTTCAGGAATTTCAGCAGCGATTGGAGGTTGAATTCGCGCGTTACGAACGATATAAGCAGGATATTTCTTTACTGATTTTGAGGATTACCAACTATCATCAATATACCAGCTGTGCAGAACCTGCGCAGCTCGCCCGCCTGATGGAATCGGTCAATCTTTTTATTCGCAATAAATTACGAGTTATGGATTTTTCCTCCGTTTTTCGTGATCATCAAATCGTTATCGCTTTGCCGCAAACATCAGCGGAGGCCTCTAAAACTTTCGGCATTCGCATACGGAATCAATTGGCAACAAATCCCTTTGAAGTTGAAAGAAATTTTTTTCACTTGATGGCCGATGTCCGCGTTTCATCCTGTGAGTTGGATAAGATTCAATATGCAGAAGAACTGATCGAAAGAGCCGAAGAAGCGACTCCTCTGGGAGCCTCTGATTCAAGTGGAGTCGAGAAGAAGGTGCTATGGGAAAAATAACTCATCTTTTTGAAGACATTGTAGAGAAGTTTTTACAAGGAGATCTCGACCGGAGGACCCGCCTTCTCGCCTGGATTGCTTTACTTCTTCTCATTCTTTGTAGTTGGGGAGGATATCTTTTGTGGAATACCTCCATACCGGTTCAGCAAAAAGATACTCCTGTAAAAATAATGATACCTCTCAAGGAACTTATGTTTCAATAGGGTCCAAAAAACGGCTTACCTAAGAAGATTTCCTGTGATATCATAAGCCATACGTCAGACAGGAGGGTCCATGGCCGATAGGGATGATAAAAGGGTCGCACCCGAGAAAAAATTAAATTATTCGTACTCTTGGCCCGTTCCAAATCGGGACCCCAGGTCCGGACAAGGGGATTTCAAACAACCCCAGAATAATCCCCCCGCCAAGATTGTTGAACAGGATGCTTTTAAGGGACGCATTCGAAAGTCCAAGGTTTAGGAATCATTGATTCTCCATTCGTCCACGAATTCAAAAAAGATATTCCTCCTCTTCCTCGTTTATTTTCTTGTCGCTCCCTTTCATCTTTTTCATACGGGTATGGCTCATGCAGGTATGGGAAGCAAGGACCCCTATCAGCGGGCCCGTGAGTCTGTGGATGAGGGAAAGATTGAAGAGGGCCTTCAGATTCTTGAGAGTTATGCCAAAAAGGACCTCAAGGGGTCCCTCGTTGGCAAACTTAAAATTTACAAGCATCTCGGAGATAATCAAAAAATTATTGAAGTCGTCGATCAGCTTCTTCACTTGATGCCGACAAATACACAGCTGAAATTGGAAAAGGCGATTGCACTTCGCAATCTCGGAGAGTCCCAAAAGGCCGAAACCCTTCTTGAGGGCATTGATACCCGATCTCTTGAATCCTCGGACCTGATTATTGAACTTGGTCGATACTTGCTTTGGAAAAATGATTATGCAGGGGCAGAAGTCCTGTTTCAAAAAGCCTCTACTCTGGAGCCTGATTCGGAGAATGCCATGGTTGGGTTGTCTTATTCTCTGGTTTGGCAAGGCAGGGACGGCGACGCAGAAAATAAAATCGATGAATTACTGGCCAAAAAACCTAATTCTGTTGATGCCTTGATTTTAAAGGGGTGGCTCCTCGCCTGGCATCAGAAATTTGAAGAAGCCCTTCGTTTCTTTGAAAAGGCGGATCAACTGGCGCCTCACCATCCTGAAGTCATGCGGGGCTTTGCCCAGATATATGCCTGGGATGGACAGTATGAGAGAAGTATTCCTTACTATGGGATTATCCTCGCCTTGCAGCCCCAGAATGTGGATATTATGCTCGATCTGGGGCGTGTCTATGAAAAGGTCGGCGAATTCAACAAATCCGTTGGTATTCTTGAGACAGCGCTCAATCTTCATCCTGAGCGGCAAGATGTTCAGGAAGAATTAAATTTAGCGCGGAAGTGGACAAGTGAAATAGACAACAATGTGAGAGATCTGCAGCGAAAGATTGCTCTCAATCGGGGCGATGTCCAGGATTATGTTGTGCTTGGGCAAGCCTATCGTTGGCTTGGACAACTCAGTGCCTCGCGAAAAATTTACCAGGAGGCCTTAAAAAAGAGTCCAGACAATATTCAGCTCCTCTATGGGTTGGCCCAAATTCTCGAACAGCAGAATCAGCTTGAAGAAGCCGAAAAAAATTATCAGAGAATCCTAAAATTAAAACCTAACTTTGTCGACGCCTCGCTTGGGATTAAACGTATTGAGAGAGCTTTAAAACCCAATCTGCTCCTTCAATATGGTTTTATCTGGAATCGAATCTTTGATCCAAGTTTTGGTGTGGCCTCCTCTATTGCTTCAGAGCATCTTTTAACGATGGAATACGGTCAGCGGCTAAGCTCCCTTTATACTCTCAAGGCGGGTTATTCCTTTAATCCTATTCGTGATGACAGCCAGATTACCGGCCATACAAACTTGGCCCTCTTTCATCATGATGCCTATCTTCAAAATGAGTTGATGTTGCCCGCAAATTTTTTTGCCGTTCTCCGGTATGATTTTCATGATTATACAAATTGGGGAGCGAGTGACTTCGGTCTTTCAGAACAGCAAGTGAGGCACGGAGGATATGCCATACTTTCACGCCCTTTGGGGTTTAATAACTTTTCATTTCAGTTCTCTCGTTTATTCTTTCAGTACTTTGGAACAACCAATGTAAGGGTGGGGAGGATTCATACCTTTACTCTCTCGGATGATATTTCTGTTGGGCCGTATGTTTCTTGTTTATTTTTATTTTCCGATATTCAGAACAGTGTGGATTATAAATGGATACATAATTACGTGATTCATCCTCGTCTGGTCCTTCCTTTTTTTACTCCAGCGACCTTGGAATACGAGTTTAATCTTCTTGATCGGCCGGTGCGGCAAACCCATAAAGGGACCGTGAAGCTTGTGGGACAATTCTGGGAGAGGCTTCAACTTCAAGGACAATATAATCTCTCTTATTTCACACAAACAAAGGATATAGGACATGAAGGCCAGGCTTTTTTAAATTGGGCGTTTTCCCAGAGAATGAGTCTTGTTCTGACAGCCGATGTTCTCTTTCATAATAATGACGTAACCGAGAATTATATTTTTTCTCTGAATGCTATTCTCTGATTGTTTAGACGGTTCTTCCGACAACAGCAGAAATAGTCCGTACCTTGGCCATCAACTCCCCAAATCTCTTAAAAGTGAGTGACTGCCCCCCATCGGAGAGGGCTTCTTCCGGTTTGGGATGAACCTCGATCATTAATCCGTCGGCACCGGCCGCGATGGCTGCCAGGGCCATGGGGATGACGTATTGCCATTGTCCTGTTCCGTGGGAAGGATCCACGATGATGGGCAGGTGGGTTTGTTCGCGCAAGACGGGGATGGCACTCAAGTCGAGGGTGTTGCGCGTGCTTGTTTCAAAGGTGCGGATACCACGCTCACAAAGGATGACATGAGGATTGCCGCCGGTGAGGATGTATTCGGCCGAGAGCAGCCATTCACGAATCGTTGTCGAGAGACCTCGTTTTAAGAAGACGGGCTTTTTGGATTTTCCAAGCTCTTTGAGGAGAGAAAAGTTTTGAACATTCCGTGCACCGACTTGCAAAATATCGGCATACTTCTCCACGAGCTCGACATCCTCAGGACCCATGATTTCGGTAATCACCGGCAGGCCTGTTTTTTTTCGGGCGGCGGCCAGGAGCTTAAGGCCTGCTTCTTCTAAACCCTGAAAGTCATAAGGCGAGGTCCGTGGTTTGAAGGCCCCTCCGCGTAACATGTGGGCCCCAGCCGCCGAAACGGCCTCGGCGGTGGCCATGAGTTGCTTTTCGCTTTCGACAGAACACGGCCCGGCCATGATACATAACCGGACTCCACCGATTTCGGTCCCGTCTATTTTGATGACCGTTGCTGTCTTCCGAGATTCTCGGCTTGCGAGTTTGTAGGGTTTGGAGATGGGGACAAGGGCCTCAACGCCTTCAAGACTGTTGAGATCCTGGAGATCGGCCTTGCGCTTTTCATGGCCTATGCAGGCAATGACATTGCGCTCCTCTCCATGAATCAAATGGGGCTTAAATCCCAACTTTTCAACTTCTTTACAGACGTGATCGACTTCTTTTTTGGAGGCACCGATCTTCATGACGATGATCATAAGGGCTATTGTTCGTTTCCAGACTTGATCTGTCAAGATGGAAAAGCATTTGAATTCTTTTGGTTCTGCTATAGTAAAGTGGTCATGAAGCTCAAAAAAGAAGAAATCGCCAAAATGTCGACCCGCATTTTAAAGGGTCTTAAGGAGCATGGTCTCATCGTCCCCAAGGCTCCTGAAGATAAAATCCAGGCCAGGATTGAGCTAGCCCTCCATAAAAATGTGGAAGAAGAAGCCTTGATCGAAGAAGAAGTCAAAAAGATCATGGAACAGTATCGTTCTCAAATCGCCTCAGGTTCCATTGATCCCCAAAAGGCCTATACGATGATTAAAAAACAGGTCGCCAAAGAAAGGAAGTTTGTTCTATGAAGTTCTCCGATGACCGTCTGGCCCATTTATCTCATCTTATTCATACAGGTCTCCAACGAGACAAATTGGTAGAATATTCGGATGAAGACAGGGCTTTGAGGGAGATCAAAAAGGCCCTTATTGAATATTTCAAGAGTGAGGATGAGGCCGATCAGGCGGCTCGGGACAAGGTTGCCTCACTCAAAAGAGGTGTCCTCGAGGGGAGTCGTGAATGGGAGATCCTCTATCGAAAGTATTTTGAGGAAGAATTGTCAAAAAGAGGAAGACATGGTTGATATGCTATAAGGCCTCAGGAGTTCAGGGGTTGACGTCGGGGGGTGGGTGAGTATACTCGCTCCTTTTTTACAGAAAGGCAGGAACAATGTCCGTTAAAGTAGGAATTAATGGTCTGGGTCGAATCGGCAAGGGTATCGTTTCTGCCTGGATTGAGAGAAACTTTGAAGGAGTCGATATTGTCATGATTAATGACAAGACAGAGGCCTCTTCTTTTGCCCATTTGCTCAAATACGACTCCATTCATGGTCGTCTTCATGCCGATCTTCGAGCGGATGGCGATAGTCTGATGGTTGGAGGCTCCAAGCGGATTGCTCTCTCCTCGCATCAAGGTCCCGAAGAGACCCCTTGGGGAAAGCATGGAGTCGATATCGTTCTGGAATGTACGGGTAAATTTACGGACCGTTCCAAGGCTCAGAAGCATCTGGGTCAAGGGGCTAAGAAGGTTATTATTTCAGCACCCGCGAAAGATCCCGACATCACGATCGTCTTGGGTGTGAATGACAACCTCTACAATCCTAAAAATCATCATCTTATTTCAAATGCCTCTTGCACAACGAACTGTCTTGCCCCCGTGGCCAAAGTTCTCCATGAGAGTTTTGGGATTGAGCGCGGTTTTATGACGACAGTCCACTCTTATACCAATGATCAAAAGATACTGGATAAATATCACAAGGATTTGAGGCGCGCCCGTGCGGGAGGCCTTTCGATGATTCCAACGACGACGGGGGCTGCCAAGTCCATTGGCATTGTGATGCCCGAGATCGCCGGTCGTCTGGATGGGATGGCCATTCGTGTGCCGATACCCAATGTCTCTCTGATCGACTTGGTTGTCTCCACCCAAAAGAAGGCCGGTCGTGACGATATCAACAATGCCTATCGCAAGGCTGCACAAGGCCCGTTGCAAGGGATCTTATCCTGTAGTGAGGAACCTCTCGTCTCTATTGACTTCAACGGAACCTGGGAATCCGCCATTGTTGATACCGCCCTCACAACGACGTTGGAAGACAAACTGGTCAAGGTGCTGGCCTGGTATGATAATGAGACGGCCTTTTCCCACCGCATGCTCGATTTGGCCATCATGGTTGGGAAGAGTCTTTCGTAATTTCTGAAAAATTATGAGCTTAAAATCGTTAAAATCAGTCGATGAGCTTTCCGTGACGGGGCGACGCGTTTTTGTGCGTGTTGATTTTAATGTCCCGCACGACAAGGCCACCCGAAAGATTACGGACGATACGCGTATTCGAGAAGCCCTGCCAACGATCCAGTACTTGATCGACCAAAGGGCCAAGGTTATTATTGGATCTCATCTCGGACGACCTCAAGGGCGGGATCCTCAGGAGAGTCTGATGGAAGTGGCTGAAGGGTTAAGCGAGCTCTTGGGACGCCCGGTGATTTTTCCCGAAGATTGTGTGGGAGATGCTGTTCGCAAATTAGTCCACGACCTTCATGAGGGAGATGTTCTCCTCTTGGAAAATTTGAGGTTTCATAAGGAAGAAGAGGCCAATGATCCGCATTTTTCCGAACTCTTGGCCCAACTGGCGGAAGTCTATGTGACCGATGCCTTTGGGACACTCCATCGCGCCCATGCCTCAACCGTCGGCATGGTGAAATATTTTGAAGAAAAGGGAATCGGTTTTTTAATTAAGAAAGAATTGGAATTTTTAAAACGCCTTTCAGATCCCGAGAGGCCCTTTATTGCGGTTTTGGGGGGAGCCAAGGTCAGCGATAAAATCGGGTTGATTGAGAGTTTGGTCTCTAAGGTCGATGGAATTTTGCTGGGGGGCGGCCTCGCCTATACTTTTTTAAAAGCGCAGGGGATTCCCATTGGAAAATCGAGATTCGAAGAAGAGAAGGCCTATCTCGCCCAAAAGATCCTTCAAAAAGGCAAGGAGTATGGGGTTCCTATCTATTTGCCCGTGGATCATCGCGTGGCCACCAGGATCGAAAAGGATGTCTCCTCCGCAATTGTCAAAAATATTCCAGACCATGAAATGGCTCTTGATATTGGGCCCGAGACGGCTGCGACATACGCGAGGGTCTTGAGTACTGCCAAAACTATCTTTTGGAACGGCCCGATGGGCGTCTTTGAGTTGCCCACCTTCTCCGAAGGGACGAAGGTCATCGCCAAGGCTGTAGCGGCCTCGGGGGCGGTTTCTATTGTTGGAGGCGGAGAAAGTGTAGCCGCCATCAAAATAAGTGGCGTTGCGGATAAGGTCAGCCATCTCTCAACAGGTGGTGGTGCCACCCTCGAATACCTCGAGGGCAAGATCTTGCCCGGATTAAGGGTATTGGAATAATTAAGGACTGGTGAATGGATCAAAAGCGACTTGTTGTCGGCAATTGGAAGATGAATGGGACTCTTGAGGAAACCCTCAAGTTGATTACCGAACTTCGTCATAAACTCCCAAGCGACCAGACCGATGTGGTCATTGCCCCTCCTTTTACGTCTTTGTACTCTGCTTATGTTGTCCTTCAGGAGACACAGATCCAATTGGCGGGGCAAAACATGCATTGGGAAAACGAAGGGGCCTATACCGGAGAAATTTCGGGTCTCTTCCTCAAGGAAATAGGCTGTGCCTATGTGATCATCGGTCATTCGGAGCGACGCCAGTATTTTGGAGAAACGGACGAGTGGATTAATCAAAAAATCCTGGCCGCCCTCACCCAGGAACTGACACCCATCTTTTGTCTTGGAGAAACCCTGTCTCAGCGACAATCCGGAAAGACGGAAGAGATTCTTGAAGGTCAGCTGAAGAAAGGTCTTCAGGGCATCGTCATGAATGACCTGAAAAATATTGTGATTGCCTATGAGCCCGTTTGGGCTATAGGAACGGGAAAGACGGCCGCCACAACCGAAATCCAAGAGGCACTTCGGTTTATTCGTAACTTGTTGGCCAAAAATTATGATGCCCCGACTGCCAATGCCGTTCGTCTCCTCTACGGAGGAAGCGTGACGGCTGAGGATGCCAGGGAGATTTTCCAAGTCAAAGAGGTCAATGGTGTTCTCGTCGGGGGAGGGAGTCTTGTTATTGATAAGTTTTTAAAGATTATTGAAGCGCGAGAGGGATAAAAATTATGGAAACTTTTTTGACCGTGGTTCATTATTTTATTTGTCTTTTTTTGATCATTGCTATCCTGATTCAGGCGGGCAAAGGCGCCGATATTGGAGCGGCCTTTGGCGCCGGTGGTTCACAGACACTCTTTGGTCCGCGCGGGGCCGCTACTTTTTTGAACAAGGTGACGGCCGTCGTGGCCCTTGCTTTTTTGGCCACCTCTCTTGGCCTGGTGGGTTATTCCAAGGGTCGGTCCAGCCACTCCGTTTTTGAAAAGGTTCCCATAAAGTCTCTGACGGAGACGGTGCCTTCCGAGTCCGATAATCGCACTCGAAAATAGAAGATTCGCCTTAGGTGGCGGATGCCGGGATGGTGAAATGGCAGACACGTACGTTTGAGGGGCGTATGGAGAAATCCGTGGGGGTTCGAGTCCCCCTCCCGGCACATTTCCTTTCTTCCCAGAATCATTCTGGTTTTTACTCAGTTGTTATCACATCCTAATAAAACACAACGAGGTCATCTGCCAAAGGCGGATGACCTCGTATGAAGAAAACTAAAACACTGGATTACTTTACTTCAGCAGCTTTCTTGTGCTTCTTGCCCTTGGCAGCGGTATGCTTGCTAGCCTTGGGGGCCTTCTTAGCTGGAGCTTCCTTTGCAGCGGCCGGAGCTGTTGCTGTGGAGGCTGCGTCTTCAGCTGATGCAAAACCGGCACTCATCAAGAATGCACTGATGGCTAATACCGTGAGAATCTTACGCATTGAGAATCACCTCGCTTTCGGAGTGCAAAGCTCTCATTGACGGATGAAATGAATATAAAATGAAAATTAAGAATCCTTCATCTTAATCTGTGATGGGCCTCAAGAAACATTTCTTCCGTCGTCGGCCAATCGATACATTTGTCGGTGACGGATATTCCATACTGAAGCTGGGTCAAGTCTTCAGGAATTTTTTGATTTCCTTCAAGGAGATTGCTTTCAACCATCATACCACAGATAGATTTATTACCGGCAACCACCTGGTCGATGCAAGATTGAAAGACAGCAGGTTGATTGCGATGATCTTTGTTGGAATTACCGTGACTGCAATCGACCATAATTTTTTTGGGGAGCCCCGCCTCCTCCAGGGCCTTTTCACAACGGGCAATATTGGCGGCGTCATAATTGGTTCCTGTATCCGAACCTCGAAGGACCATATGACTATGGGTGTTGCCTCTGGTCATAAAGACCGAGATCCTTCCCTTGGAATCGATGCCCAAAAAATGATGGGGATTGAGCGAAGATTGCATGGCATTGATAGCCACGCGGATATTCCCATCGGTTCCATTTTTAAATCCGACAGGTGTCGAAAGACCGCTTGCCATCTCACGGTGGGTTTGTGATTCGGTGGTGCGCGCTCCAATTGCGGACCAACTGATAAGTTCGGAGAGGTATTGAGGAGTAATCGGATCGAGCGCTTCCGTCGCCGTCGGCAATCCCATTTGGGTAATATCGAGGAGTAATTTGCGGGCTCTCTTGAGGCCTTCTTCAATATGAAAGGAATCGTCCAGGAGTGGATCATTAATCAATCCCTTCCATCCGACTGTTGTGCGAGGTTTTTCAAAATAAACACGCATCACCAAAAAAAGCGTGTCTTTGACCTTGCCCGCTAGCCCTTTTAACCGATCGGCGTATTCGATGGCCGCCTTGATATCATGGATCGAACAAGGTCCCACGACAACGAAGAGTCTTTTATCCTTTCCCCCAAGAATATTACGAATGACATCTCGCCCTTGGAGTACGGTCTCCAGACTTGTTTCGGTGGCAGGCAAGAGTCCACGAATTTCGTCCGGAGTCGGAAGAAGATAGTTTCCTTCAACATTAATATTGATCAGTTTTTTAAGATCCATCAAATCAGTTATCACCGCACTTCGTGGCTATTTTACATCCAATAATTCTACATCAAAAATGAGATTGGCATTGGGTGGAATGACAGTACCCGCTCCTTGAGCCCCGTAGCCTAGCTTGGATGGAATCATCAGCGTTCTCTTACCACCCACTTTCATCCCGGCAACGCCTTCATCCCAACCGGGAATAACTCGTCCAGCACCCAAGGGAAATTGAAAGGGAGCGCCCCGATCGATTGAACTATCAAACTTTTGTCCCTTGGCCCCATTGTTGTCCAACCAACCTGTGTAATGGACAGAAACAAGCTTGCCTTTGACGGCCGCACTGCCTGTCCCTACCTTTGTGTCGGTGTATTTGAGACCACTGGGGGTGGTCACTCCCTTGGACGCGGCGAAGGCCACAGGCGACATTAAAGTAGCGATGACGCAAAGAAACAGAGACTTTTTCATAGAACCTCCTAGTTTATTTATGAACCGGATTTTTATGTCTTTGCTCGCTTGCGCGTCAACCGATTTATGCTAGGCTTGATTCTATGGAACCCATTTATATGCCGGATGATTGGGAAGGTCTCCTCAAGGGCTATGTCAAAAGGACCTTCCTCGCGGGGACTCGAAAACAGGTTTTTGCAGATCGGGAGGATTTTACAGAGGGAGATTATCGTTTTTTTGCGAGAGGTGTGAGAGAGTTGAATATCTCTTTTACACAAGAACGTCATGAGCTTCCCAAAAATTATTTTAATCAAAAAGAATTACGCTCGGGGTATATTCTCTACTTTCTTCCCATCAATGCCCTCAAGGTTACAGCCCTGCTCTCTCAGCAGCCGATACACCCAAGACTCACCCCGCAAGGTCATGAATTCACAATCCTTGATGTTGGCTCCGGCCCGGGAACGGGGATGCTGGGCGTCATGGCCTATTTGGAAAATGTTTTAAGACGAAAAAAGACAGGGGCCCTCAAATTGCGTTTTATCCTGATAGATCAAAATAAGCCGACATTGAATGATGCCTCCGAACTTTTTGAAGAAGCCTTAAAGCATCTCCAGCAAGCAAATCCGTCTTGGAGGATTGAAGGCCATCTTCAACGTATCGTCGCCAATCTTTTTTCAGAAAAAATTTCTCAAGTTCTCAAACCCCAAAAGGCGGATTTGATTTTATCGCTCAATTTTTTGAGTGAGCTTCCGAAGGGCAAGCGACTTCCATTGGTGGATATTTTGTTGAGAAACTATCTCCACCCTTCAGGAAAACTTCTCGTGATAGAACCAGCCCTTCGTCAGACGACGCGAGACTTGATGGAATTAAGGGATCAAATCACGGCCGAAGAATCTGCCTTTATCCTTGCCCCCTGTCTCCATCAAGAGGCTTGCCCCATGCTCAAGGTGAGCGGGCGCGATTGGTGTCATGTTTATATCCCCTGGGAGAGGCCGGTATGGATTGAAAAGATCGATCGGCTGGTTGGAATCCGAAAAGATTATCTCATGTGCTCTTATCTTTTGATGGGTCGGGAACCTGTTTCTTTGGAGAGTCTCGTTGCCGGTAAAACCGCTTCTCTCAAGGGTTCTCTCTGGCGTGTTGTTTCTGGGCCTTTGAATTCCAATGGCAAATCCGAGCGTCTCCTCTGCGGACCTGCGCAATCGCGCGAACTTCTTCGTATCACACGACTGGATCGGGATCAGTCTCAGGCGAATAAAGATTTTGATGAACTTGAGAGGGGAGATCTCGTGATCCTGCCGAAAATTTCTCGTGTTACGCGTGAGACACTCATCAAAAAAATTTAAGATCTCATTCGGAGGCGATCCACCAATTTACGCATATCTCGTGGCAGTTCAGATTCAAACTCCATCTTTTCTCCCGTAACGGGATGATGAAATCCTAAAAAAGAAGCATGCAAGGCTTGGCGTGGAAACGCAACGGCCGGTGTTTCCTTTGACAGACCTTTGATGCCTGCCCGATAGATTTTATCACCGATGACAGGATGCCCGATGGAGGCCATGTGGACGCGGATCTGGTGTGTGCGGCCTGTATTCAACTGGATTTCAACCAAGGTTGCCTGGGGATAGCGTTCCAGGACACGGAAGAGGGTCACGGCCTTCATGCCTGAATCCTGCGTTGAAAGGGTGACTTTTTTGCCACCCGACAGGAGATCACTCTTTTTTAAATAACTATCAATGGTGCCACCCTCTGATTTGACCGGCCCTTCAACAACCGCAAGATATTTGCGTTCGATGGCGTGTCTTTTAAATTGTTGCGAAATCTTGTTGGCGTCTTTGGTTTTGGAATAAACCATGAGTCCCGAAGTCTCTCGGTCGAGTCGGTGAACCAGTCCCAGATAATGATGTTTTAAAAAAGTATATTTTCTTTTGAAATAAGCGTTGATGATGGCCACCAACGAAGGCCTCGTGGCGACGGCCGATGTTTCGCAGGAGATGCCCGCATCTTTTTCGACCACAATAATATCTTTGTCTTCGTGAACAACTTTTAAAAAATATTGATCGGCACTGATGGGAGGCGTGTCTTCTTCCTGGATTTCTATCCGATCTCCCTTTTTGACCTGCCACGAGGCAATCACGACTTTTCGGTCGTTAATGGCAATGCGTCCCTGATCCAGGAGGGACTTGACCTTCTTCCGGGAGAGGCCGGTCATGGTCTGGAGAACCCGGTCAACCCTGGGGTCTGGCATCGTTGCCGAAATTTTGTAAGAGAGTTTTTTAGACATTTACAACCCGATTTATCGATGCTACGTTAACCCCCCATATGGGAAAAATCCTTCTGAGTGACATTGAATTTGAAATCCCCAACAACTGGCAAGATCAGGGAATGATGACGTTCACGATCCCTTCTCCTGACAAGAACGTCAAGCCAAACATCATTATGACAAAAGAAAGACTGCAGCAACCGATTCCGTTGCAGCAGTATTTTGATCGCATTAAGCAGTCGATTACCAGCCGTGGCATTAAAGATTTTCAGATCAGTGACGAACGCGAGATTATTGTCGCCGGTGTCAAGGGTATCCAGATGGTATGTACCTGGGATGTCTCGGCGATGAAGCAAATGCTGGCCGCCCAACAAGGGGCTGGGGGCCCTCCTCCGGACATCAAGCCGGGCCAGGTGGTCAAGCAGGTGCAAGTCACCCTGATGAAGGATTTGACCGCCCTTAATTTGACGGGGAGTTTTCCAGCAAACCAGTTTGATATCTACTTCCGCCCTTTCCAAAACTTCCTAAAAACCATCAAATTTTCTTAAATAAGCAACTGAGCCCCCTTATTTGCCGAAAAAATAGGGATGGGCGATGATTCATTTATAGAACCAACGATCCTCTATGTTGATGACCAACCGAGTCATTTGGCCCTTTTTAAAAAGGCCTTTCAGGCGGACTACCTGGTACTGACCGCCTCCTCTGCGGAGGAAGGTCTCAAGATTTTAAATGAGCACGATATCTTCCTCATTATTGCCGACCATCACATGCCTCAAATGGGCGGAATCGATTTTTTGAAAAAAGCCCAGGGACTAAGTCCTCAGGCTATTCAGGCCGTTCTCTCGGCGTATTCGAGCGATGAGATTGTGAGAGAGGCCGCTCAAAAAATTGGCTCGGTCCAACACATGATGAAGCCCTGGAAGCTGGATCGTATGAGGGAGTTTATTTTAGAGGCCCAAAAGAAGTATGAATTTGATACCCTCTTTCCCAAGACTGAGCGAACGGATCGTACAGAGATTTCACCTCTCTCCCCCAGCTCGCAAAAGATTCTGAAATTTACAGAGGAACTCGAGTCCAAGGTTGATACCCGCGGGGCCCGAAGGATTTTTCTTAACCATGTCGAACCCAGGTTGAGAGACTTTATTCCTGTTATCCAACGCCCCTTCCCCGACCTCCTCCGTCAGGCTCGCGAAGCCGCCATCCAGGGGAATTACGAATCGATGGATTACCTCCTGGCGATTTGTTTTCATCTTGAGGAATCCATTTCGTCTTCTGAGGAAGACAATCGAACATCAGAAAAATCGACCCATTAAACCCTTGACGCTCTTGGACACCCTTTTGGACACTCCCAAAATGGCTGTTGCAGTGGGTGATAGGAATGACTATGAAAATAAAGCTAATTTAGAATTTTTGAGGGATCGTCCAACGGCAGGACACCTGGCTCTGACCCAGGGAATCTAGGTTCGAATCCTAGTCCCTCAGTATTTTAAGCGGCCTTTTGGGGGCTTCCGATTTCCAGGGAAATGCCAAGGGCAACGGCCACACGGATCAGAAAATCGAAACCCACTTCTCCGACTTGTCCCGCTTCCATCCGGGCAATGGCGGGTTGCATTGTACCGACTTTACGCGCCAGCGCGGCTTGAGTCAGGCCTCTTTTCATGCGAATTTCCTTTAGATGATCAATCATCATATTTTTTTGATGAATAAGACTTTATGCGGCCAAGGCCAATTCCACACAAGCAGTTCTAAATTCGTCCAAGTGCCAAAACCCCCTACGGTTTTTATTTCTTCTTTGTTCCTTGAGACTTTGGACGATAATCATGGGATCAAGACAAGTGTCATAGGTAGCCCGGTTGATTTTAATCCATTCAGTGTTGTTAATCCCACGAGAGTTCGTGGCTGTCGGGCTTGTGGGAAAGGCAGAAGCTACTTTGATCCATCGTTTTTGAAGACTTGAAATTTTTCTCACCTCGTCTGCTACTTCGGAGAGATCCTGATCTTGGCTGAAAAGAAGGGCTACATCGTAAGATTCCTCTCTGGCAAGCCGGACGACATCAAGCGCAATTCGGACATCAACTCCCTTTTCCTGACCGACGAGGATGGTGGTAGTTTCACCGCTCGGCAAAACGACGGTCTGATTCCGATAACGGAGAGGTCGGGAAAAGGTATGGATGCCGCGAGTTCCCATTACCGCGAGTTTGGCCGCCCAGAAATGATGCCATGAGGCATTATCCGCAGGATCGGGAACTCCGGTGTAAAAGTGGATTTCGACAAGACGCCAGCCTTTTGACTCGCATATCTTTCGCGCCAAGGCCTGTGGGTCGTAATTAGGATACTTGTAACCGAAGGCCGTTTTGACGGTGTAAAAGAGATTCTGGCCGTCTACGAAGGCAATGGCGCGTTTTTCGGCTGGTTCGGTCGGCATAACTCTATAAAAACAAAACCCCGCCAGAGGCCCTAAGGCTGGTCTGACGGGGAGTAGATAAGGTCAGGGTATGACAAGCCTCATCTCCTTTCAAGCATATTCTTGAAGATGATATCAAGCTGATTTCACAAAGTGTCTTCATGCAGCCATCTTTCCTATAATTTCAGCTAGTTCCAAACCCTTTGGACTTTCGAGAAAAGTTCGATATGTGTCCACTTTCCTCAGCACTTCGACTCGCTCAGTGCAGGCATCTGCGGATCGTGCCTTTTCTCAAAAGCGGTGATTTCTTTTTCGTGTTGCAGCGACAGGCCGATCTCGTCCAGACCGCGGATCAGGTGGTCCTTGATCGATTTTTCAATTTCGAAATGGAACGAAATTTCTTCCGGAAGATGAAGTGTTACCCTTTGTTCTTCCAGGTTAATCGTCGCTTCCAGGCCGGGATAACGGGCGGCCATTTGGAAAATCTCGTCAATTTCGGAGGGTTTTAATTCAACATTCAAGAGACCGTTCTTAATACTGTTGTTGTGAAAAATATCGGCAAAGGCCGGGATATTTTCTTTTTTTGGGGCCAGGATAACTTTAAATCCATATTGAGTGAGGGCCCACACGGCGTGCTCGCGCGAGGAGCCGCAGCCGAAATTATTTTGGGCCACAAGAATCGTGGCCCCTTGGGCTTGGGGTTTGTTGAGTTCAAAGTCGGGATTGGGTTGGCCGTTGGTCAGATAACGCCAGTCAAAAAAAAGATTTTCTCCATAGCCGGTGCGGCGGATGGATTTTAAAAATTGTTTGGGAATGATGGCGTCCGTGTCGACATTGGCACGGTCCATCAAAACGATTTTGCCACGATGGGATTTAAATGCTTCCATAAAATTTTATAGTCTTATATCCATTTTCGAATATCCACAAAGTGTCCCTCGATGGCGGCAGCGGCGGCCATTTCGGGACTGACCAGGTGGGTACGCCCATCCTTCCCCTGACGGCCTTCAAAATTGCGGTTGGAGGTGGAGGCACAACGCTCTTGGGGTTTGAGCTGATCCGGATTCATGGCCAGACACATACTGCATCCGGATTCGCGCCAATCCGCACCGGCGGCTTTAAAAATTTTATCCAGGCCTTCCGCTTCGGCTTGCTTCTTGACCTTTTGAGATCCGGGAACGATCATCGCCTTCACATGAGATGACACCTCTCTCCCGTCAAAAATTTTAGCGGCAGCCCGCAGATCTTCAATGCGGCTGTTGGTACAGCTTCCAATAAAGACAATATCGACGGAAATATCCGTTATTTTTGTGCCCGGCTTGAGCCCCATGTATGTGAGAGCGCGTTCGGCGTCTTTTTTGGAAAGACCGGGGATCTTGTCGGGCTCTGGCACCGCGGCATCCACATCGACAACCATGCCCGGGCTTGAGCCCCAAGTGACTTGAGGGGCAATCTTGGAGGCATCCATTGTCAAGGTACGATCATACGTGGCATCGCCTTCGGTGACGAGTGCCTTCCAATCGGTTATTGCCTTCTCGAGAGCCGCTCCTTTGGGGGCGAAGGGGCGTTCTGTTTTTTTAAAATAATCAAAGGTTGTTTCATCCGGGGCTATCATGCCGGCCTTGGCCCCAGCCTCGATGGACATGTTACAAACGGTCATTCGTTCTTCCATGGAGAGGGCTTGGATGGCCGGACCTGTGTATTCAATCACATGACCGGTGGCTCCAGCGGTGCCAATGACACCGATCAGTTTTAGAATAAGATCCTTGGCGGTAACCCCTCGAGGACGTGCCTTGATAAAATCGACCTGAAAAGTTTTGGCCCGTCGCTGTCTCAGACATTGAGTCGCCAGGACGTGCTCTACCTCGGAAGTCCCAATCCCAAAGGCCAGAGCTCCAAAGGCACCATGAGTTGAAGTATGACTGTCACCGCAAACAATCGTGGTCCCCGGGAGGGTTAAACCCAACTCAGGACCAATGACATGAACGATTCCCTGGCGTTCATCATGAAGATCAAAAAGGGTGATGCCAAATTCTTTGCAATTTTGACTTAAGGCCTCGATTTGGGCACGAGCGACGTCATCTTTGATATTAAAACGATCCACGGTCGGCACATTGTGATCCATCGTTGCGATGGTCAGATGAGGGCGCCTGACCTTTTGCCCGGTGAGCCGTAATCCTTCAAAGGCCTGCGGGCTTGTGACTTCGTGTACAAGGTGGCGATCAATATAAAGAAGGGTCGTCCCATCGGCTGAGGTCGTCGCCACATGGGACTCCCAGATCTTGTCAAATAAAGTCTTGGCCATAAGATAGTCGCTCGAACTAGTGCGATCCGATCTCTAAGTCAAGCGAGAGTCTCTTTTTTATTGCAGCAGAAATTATCGACGGCGAGAGGTCCGCTTCCCCCTAAAATAAGGGCCAGGGACATTGAAATGAGGGCGAGATTGTATTCATAACCATGACCAACGCCCGGTTTTAGAAACCAATTGATAAAAAAACCATTCTTCCCATGAACAGTGGCAATGGCCCCTATCATGTCAATCATAATTCCCAAGGCGGCCAGACGCGTCAGGAGACCGAACAAAAGGGCGATGCCTCCCAAAAACTCTGTGAAAGAAACGACGTAGGCGAGAAGAGCCGGCATGCCCATCTGGGTCATGCCTTGAACTGTGGCCGCCAACCCTCCCCCGCCGAATAATCCGAGAACTTTTTGAGACCCATGCATCAAGAAAATAATTCCTAGGACAAGACGAACAACCGTCAGTGCATAAGGCTGGACATGACCGCGAATCCCGCATGATTTTTCCATAAAGCCTCCTTAAGTTTTATTTACCTTTAAAAGCCAGTCCGCAATCGGTTTAAAGACCATTTCGTGAGCCTGATGACTAATAAAAAGATCGGCATGAGCAAACTTTAGCTTTTCGGTGCCGACAAGCAATGTTTCTTTCACCTTGGAGCCCGCCACTTCATGGGCCGAAAGGGCCGTCAAGGGCGGGACAATCCCGTCGCCATTCGAGAGGACGCAGAGGATCGGGTTTTTAACCTTTCGGAATTCATGGGTTATATTTTTTCCATCGAGTACTAAATCTTTGTCCAGGATCCACTGGGCGAGTTCACGGTTAATAAACCGGTTGGGATCCTCAACGGTTTCGAAAAATAATTCCAGATGGCGCATATCCACCATTTCTTTATGAAGATAAATCTTCATGAGCGACGACTTCATGATAAGAGGCGAAATCAATTTGAGAATTTCTTTTGTTTTTGCCAACCGGATCAGTCCGACAAGTTTGGGGGAGGCAAAGGCGATGCGCAAGAGTGGATGAACCTTTTCCCAACGCAGAGGTGAACCAATCGCCACCAGAGACCCCGTTCGATTTTTTGGAATCAAGCAAGAATAAATAAAGGCAAGAGTGCCCCCCAGACTACATCCGATCAAATCCACCTTTCCTGTTTCACTCCGGCTTGTTTTGACAATGAATTCAATCGCCGCCTTGAGATCGACGGTGGCCAGGTCTTTTAAACTGTATTCGCGAGAGCCCCCTTCACACTTTGAGCCCCCTTGTTCACGAAGATTCACGGACCAAACCTCATACCCTCGTTGTGTCATGTAACCTTCAAGAGAAAGACCACGGGGGTGATAGCCGAAGATAAAACTATTCATCCCATACCCGGGAATGATGATGACCGGATTTCGATTTTTGTTAATCTTTTTGGGTGGATTGCATTGCTTGAGTTCCAGGAGCCAGCCCTGGCCATTGGGAACATAATGAATGTTGTGTTCTGTGAGAGACATTACACCTTGGGCGCCGGTTGTCCTTCCGCGTGCACATAATGATCGTACCAATCTTTTAATCTTATTTTTTTTAGTTTTCGCCGGCACCGGGGACAGGAGATTTGAGTTTCTGTGAGGAGGGTATTGGCTCGTGTGTGACAGGAATGCACCATGTAATCTCTTCGACAATGAGAGCAGTAGACTGTTTTTCTAAATTCTTCGACTGGATCATCCATCGTCGATGGTGTGGGTAGCGTTGATGGGGAGGAACTTTCGATCATAAGTAGGACAAAACTAAATGAAGTGGGCAGTGATGGCAAGCAACTATTTTGATGAAAAATTTGTGCTCCTTATCACTAACAGGTAAGATATCAAACAAAGGAGATCCGAATCGTGGCAGAAACTAACGCGCCCACCGCTACACGCAAGGACTTGCACCTGGGGAGGCGTCTTTTTCATATGATGGGTGGCACGACGGTCGTGATTGTTTATGGTCTTTTTTTCACACACTCCCAGGTTGTTCAGTTTTTGGGGGCCGTTGCCTGCATCATCTACATTTTTGACCGGTTTCGTATCGCCTATCCGGAGATTGCCAAAAGATTCGAAGGAGTCACCCGTTTTTTCCTGAGAGCGGAAGAACGCTTGCAAGAATCATCCATGATCCCCTATGTGATCGCTATTTTGCTCACTGTCATCAGTTTTCCAAAACCGATTGCCATCGTGTCTATCTTAACCCTTGCCCTGGCAGATCCTTTCTCGGCCATCGTCGGGATTCGTTACGGGAAGAGACACGTTGTGAAGGAGAAGACGATTGAGGGTTCGCTCGCATTTTTATTGGTAGCCCTTCTCTGCTGCTTACTGGTTTTGTTCCGCACCACAAACGCGAGCGGGTGGAAGATTGTCGTCACGTCGCTCCTTCTCTCGCCATCAGCCACTTTTTTTGAAATGCTCCCTATAAAACTGGATGACAATCTTACTATCCCTCTCTTTATGGGATTCCTGGGCTGGGGACTTTGTATATTAATGGGAATTCCGCTGATCAATTGAGCTGCCAGTGCCACCGTAACGATGCTTTTTTCATAAAAAGGCCATCGCATGCTAACCGTTCTCCACGATACGATCGACGGCCTCAGTCCAGTGGTAGGCCAAGACATGGGTCGTTTGCATCCCGACTGGACGCTTTTAGAGCTGCGTGCGCCGAATTAGCTATCATACCGGCAGTGTATCAATAGATACCGGGCTCTAAGGGATTTTACTGGTTTTCGGCAACACAATTTTATAAAATTGGGTTTAGATAATGTCATGGTCAAGGCAAGTATGGCTCGTCTTTAATGAGCTTGGGATGCACAATTGAAAGAACTCAAATCTGCACTTGGATTAGATTAAGTGGACCGGACATGACAGAAGCATCAGGTTCGACGATCGATTCAGTTATTCTATGATTTGCGCTCCCAACCGGATTCACCCTACGCACTCCGTGCTTCGGGTATTTCCTCCGCCTGACATTGACTCCGAGATTTCCAATCAAGCTCCGGTCACGAACAATCCGCTTTGGCGGATATGTTCTCATCAGATGGAAAGAATACTAAAAAAGGCACCCAACCGGGCACCTTTTTTAGTATGCGCTCCCAACCGGATTCGAACCGGTGTTAGTGCCGTGAGAGGGCACCGTCCTAGGCCACTAGACGATGGGAGCCAATGGGCAATCCGCTTCCTCTAGCAACCCTCTACAGACCGCGCAACTTGAATTTTCTTCTATCCACACTCCTTGACAACCCGCATCAAGGACATTCCTAATTACTTTTTTGAGACGATATTAAATGTCGCCGTAGCCATGGCGACCGGTTTTTTTTCTTGATTACGATAGAGCAAGGCATGGGTGACACAAAGCCGCCTTCCACGGAAGACGACACGGGAATTGCACGTGAGTCTGTCACCGGAGTTAAGAGGGTAAAAATAATTTACTTTGAGTTCGACCGTAGAACAAAAGTCGTGGGGGCTCATTGTTGAAAAAACGGCTGCTCCACAGGCGAAATCAAAAAAACCGGAGATCACGCCTCCATGGATGCGCCCTGCCGAAGAGAGATGGTCATCACGCAGGGTGAGCTCCAAGACAGCGCCGCCGTTTTTTCTGTCAATCTTGGCGGCCCGAT
>Ga0209515_10001723_pt1 | contig 35581 bp, 42 predicted proteins | sample Subgroupgradi54m_FD_187454 | JGI IMG/M metagenome (GOLD analysis project Ga0209515, IMG submission 187454) | Subsurface groundwater microbial communities from S. Glens Falls, New York, USA - GMW60B uncontaminated upgradient, 5.4 m (SPAdes)... ... | reverse complement strand
ATGCCAGAAGCGCGAATAAAGTAAGTGAAGAGTGGTATGTTCCATCCCACCGTTGTACCAGTCCACTCCGTTTGGCACCCAATAATTCAAATTTTTCTTTGAGGCAAATTCTTTATTATTTTTCGGATCCGCGTAGCGAAGATAATACCAGCTAGAGCCTGCCCAGTTGGGCATTGTGTCTGTTTCCCTCTTGGCTTTACCTTTGCACTTTGGACATTTTACATTTACCCAAGATTTTATATCTGCGAGCGGACTCTCACCATCATCTGTCGGTTTATATTTCACCACTTTCGGAAGCACTACTGGCAAATCTTTTTCGGGAACGGGTACAAAACCGCACTTGCCGCAATTGATGAGCGGTATCGGCTCACCCCAATAACGCTGGCGCGAAAATACCCAATCGCGAAGCTTGAATTTAGTAATCTTTGTTCCAAAATCTTCGAAACCGGCTTTGTGATAATTTTCAATAATCGGTAATTTAAATTTCTCTGCAAATTCTCTATCTCGCACATCATCCCCTGGCACCGCCATTACTGCCCCAGTACCATAACTCGCGAGAACATAGTCGGCAATCCACACTGGGATTTCTTTTTTTGTTGCAGGATTAATTACCTTTATTCCTTTTAGCTCTATTCCAGTTTTTATTTTTTCTTCCGCCGTGCGCTCTATCTCCGTTTTTTTTCTAACATTTTTAATGTATCTCTCCACTTCACTCCAATTTGTAATTTGTGATCTAAGCTTTTCTATAATTTTGTGCTCTGGAGCCAACACCATGTAAGTAGCACCGAAGATTGTATCCGGGCGGGTGGTAAATATATCAATGTCAAAGGGCATCTTTGACATCTTAAATTTAATCTCTGCACCAACGCTTTTCCCTATCCAATTCCTCTGCTGAATTTTTATTTTCGGCAGATAGTCCACCGTGTCTAAGTCGCTATCGAGTCGGTCGGCATATTTTGTGATCGCAAGCATCCACTGCTCTTTCTCGCGCTTCTCTGTCGGCCCCCCGCAACGCTCACACATCCCCCCCACTACTTCTTCGTTGGCAAGTCCAATCTTGCAAGATGGGCACCAATTTATCTCCGTTTTTGCTTTATACGCCAAATCTTTATTAAAAAGTTGTAAAAATATCCATTGCGTCCATTTGTAATATTTCGGATCAGTCGTATTTATTTCTCGCGACCAGTCAAAAGAAAATCCTAAAGCCTTGAGTTGCTTTCTGAATGTATCCGTATTTTGTTTGGTAACTTTGATCGGGTGGATGCCACTCTTGATGGCGAAATTCTCTGTCGGCAGTCCAAATGCATCCCAGCCTATGGGGTATAAAACATTGTAGCCCTCCATCCGGCGCTTGCGCGAGATTATGTCCATAGCGGTGTTACTGCGGATATGCCCGACGTGAAGCCCTGCGCCCGAGGGATATGGGAACTCGATCAAGCCATAAAACTTGGGTTTTTTAGATAAATCTTTCGCCTGATAAATTTTCTTTTTCTCCCAAATAGTTTGCCATTTCTTCTCAAGCTTTTTATGGTCGTATTCTTTCATCCCATAAATATATCACAAAACTCTACGCTCACGTAGCTGGCTCTATCTTATTGGCATTCCCTTCAAATACGCGTTCGGATTTACTGTTTGAGAAAAACAATATCTGCCAGAGGGATGCGTCCAAGAGACACCATAGGGAAGAGCAATAGAATTTAATTTATCTTTTTCTTTGGATGTCTTATTGAACTCCGCGCAAAGATTATACGTTGTATCATTTATCTTCTGATATTCGTATGGCTTTTTAGTTTGGGAATCAGTTACAGTCAGATAGTAACTTACAGCCGTTATATCAGCGAGTGTTCTTGGTAGAACTCCTTTAGTGTTGTAGTAATTTGCAATCTCGCTATTGATACTTATAAGCTCATTCACTTTTTGCTCGTCATATTTGTAAAGCCTTTGTGTCGCAGGCGAACCGAGAACAGCAAAACCCCAAACTATTGAACTGAGCATAATGACTCCGGCAAAGATTCTCCAGAATATTCTATTCTTCGATGTTAACTTTCCCAGAATATCAGAAATATAGTAAGCAAAGACGCTTCCAGCCACGATGAGTAACACCAAAACTTTTAGAATAAAACCAGTAGTTAATTCTTGTCCATCTAAGAAATAATACAGGACTGTTATCAAATCCCCAGCCATTACTAGGCCAGAAATAAATAAGGTTATGTAAGTGAGCCACCTGTGAATACCGGCGTTTTGTCTTTCTGGTTCCACTCTGTATTCGCGCTCCATCAAATACATCAGAAGAATAAAAATCGGAAAGAAAATAACTAATGTTGCCACCGGCCAACTGATAGACTCCGAAGTGCTTCCAAAATAATTATATCCATTCGTAATCTGCGGATAAATCGTATTAATAATAGTAAACAGTAAGTTCAAAAGGCTGACTACTAATATGTAAAGTGCGACGATTGCTCCTAAATTTATAAAGAAATCTTTTGCTCTTGTTTTTGTTTGTGTTTCCATAAAATAAAGTATATCATATAAAAACAAGATAATAAATGGGACGGATGTGAATAAGAAATTTGAAGATTTTTCAAGAAAACTAACTTATTGGATTGGCTCAGCCCAGTCCATTGTAGTTCATACGATGTTTTTTATAGGCATTTTCAGCTTGCGGTTTTTTGATGTGGCTAGTGCTGATATTTTGCTGATCTTAACTACCATAGTGTCACTCGAAGCTATTTATCTTTCGATTTTTATTCAAATGACCGTCAATAAACACGCCGAAGAGCTGGAAGAAGTTTCCGAAGACATCGAAGAGATTCAGGAAGATGTGGAGGAAATCCAAGAAGCTCACGAAGCCATGGAAGAAAAAAAATAGTGGGGCTTTTTGAATATAGTTTTTCGTAGGGGTTTCGAGCGCGACGGCGCGAGAACTTCAGGATTTTTCAAGCTTTGAAAAATCCGTACCGAAGAAAAATTTATATTCAAGAAGCTAATTTGGATTCCAAACAGCTGTGTTCGCTAGTGAAATAAGACGACTGTTTGATTTTTCTAGTACGCAAAGCTCCCCGCTTTCTACGGAGCCACTAAAATCCCCGCCTGCATCGCTATGCGAAGCATTGCGGGCAGGTTTCATCGCCTCTTCGAGCGCGTAGCCAAGCGTAAGGGAAGATGAGTCGGTAGCATAAGAAGTCAAAATTACAAAAAGTGGTTTATCACTCAAAACTTTTCGCACAGCCGACAAAAGTTTCGGCAACATCTCTTCTATTTTCCAAATTTCTCCTTTGGGTCCACGCCCGTGTTTCGGCGGGTCCATAATTATCGCGTCGTATCTATTTCCCCTTTTGGCTTCCCTCTCCAGAAATTTTATAGCATCATCTTCGATGATGCGCATTGAGGACATCCGATGTCCACTTGGACATCGGATGTCCAAGTTTATTTTTTGGTTTTCTTTTGCCCAGTTTAGTGTTTGCTTGGATGCATCTAGATGAGTAACCTCTGCGCCGGTGCGAAGCGCAAAAAGACTCGCCACGCCGGTGTAGCCGAATAAGTTTAGGAATTTAATTGATCTTCCAGCGTTTTTTATTTTATTTTCTATAAAATCCCAGTGTACCGCCTGCTCTGGGAAAAATCCCAAATGCCGAAAGGGTGTCGGTGATGCGAAAAACTTAATTCCTTTATATTCCATCTCCCACTTTTTTTCAATTTCTTTATTCATTTTCCAACCGTTCTTCGTACCGGCCTTAGAACTCCAGAATTTTCCATCAATATTTTCCCACAGCTGTTGAACACTCGGTGTTGAACATTTAGGCCAAACTGCGTCTTCGTAAGGCCGAATAAAAATGTGTTTTCCGAACCGCTCAAGTTTTTCCCCTTCCCCTGTATCGAGCAGTTCGTAATCTGACCAGTCTTTAGAATAAAAAGTTTTAATCATATTAAGAATTCTATGACATCGCCGTCTTGGACGATGTATTCTTTGCCTTCGGTTCGCACCAGACCTTTAGAACGAGCGACGGCATAAGAGGCACAGTCGAGTAAGACTTTCCAATTTATGACTTCCGCACGGATAAACTTTTCTTTGAAGTCATTGTGGATAGAGCGGCCAGCTTCTGGAGCAGTCGCTCCCCGTTTGGTCGTCCAAGCTCGTGACTCGTCTTCCCCTGTAGTAAAAAAAGTTATCAGATTTAATAAATCATAACTGGCTTGCACAAGTTTATCGAGTCCAGTGCCAAAAATGGGATCAACTTCTATATATGGACCGGGAAGCTTCCCGATAAAATCTTTTTTCACCGAGTCAGCTGCCTCCGAAGTGTTCAAGACATAGAGAGTTGGTTTTTTTATATTCGCCAATTCAAGTTCCATATTTATAACTTCAATGTCGAAAAGCGGGTCAACTTTATCATGCACATGAATCATTGTCTTATCTTCAAAAATCCGCACCACTTCGATGATAGCGTCGACTTCGCGAATATGGGAAAGAAATTTATTGCCCAGACCGGCGCCCTCCGAGGCGCCTTTGACTAAACCGGCAATGTCTACAAACTCCACTACTGCAGGTATCATTTTTTTTGATTTACTCATCACCGAAAGCTTCTCCAGCCTCTCATCCGGCACCGGCACAATGCCGATCGACGGATCAATCGTGCAAAAAGGATAATTTTCTGCGGGCACGCCCTTCTTGGTCAGCGCGTTAAAAAGCGTGGACTTCCCCACGTTTGGCAAGCCGACAATTCCGATTGACAAACTCATAATTATCGTATAATAGCACAAAACTACTCGTCTAACATTTTAAAATCATCTCCCGCGCTGGGAATAATTTTCTTTTGACGAATAAAGTAAACTGTGCCGGCACTCCCTCCGATAAAAACAAAAGCAATAAGAGAAATTATCATCGGCGAATATGAATTATTGTCATTGTTTTTTAGGACATTGCTCTCTACAACTGAAGCCGATAAATTTTCAATAGGGATTTGCCTGTCTGGAGCAGGCGTTATTTCTTGGGGCGGTTCAACCGCTGTAGGGTTTTGACTGACAGATATTTTTTTAGGCGGAACAACAGGAATAATAGAAACTGGATAGTCAAATGCTATATCTCCTTGTGGAGTCATTAATTTTAAAGTATTTTTATCTTCAATAGAAAAATTAGTGAGCTTTGAAGAAATAATCATTTTCTTTTTCGACCCAATAATTGTATTTCGAGGAAAACTAAAACTTTTTCCACTGCTTGCGATAATCCATCCGGAAAGATCCGCATCATAACCAGTATTATTTGACAATTCTACGAAAAAATCTTTTTCATCTCCGACTCTGGAGATTGAGATGTCGGCTGGTACTACCTTAACTGTAATTCTATCGGACGCATCCGGAGTTTCTGAATAGTAGTTCATATAATATTCTAAAGTAACATCATATTCGCCAGCATAAAAATATGTGTGAGTAAAATTTTGATTTTCATTCGCTCGCATTTCTTTGGAATCGCCATCGCCGAAATTCCAGAAATATTTGCCGGAATATAATTTTTCCCCAGAGTACCCAAAGGCATTTCCTTGAAATCCAACCGGTATTCCGGCAAAGGCTAGTGTTTTCGCTGTAATCTTGGCTTTGAGTTTGGGCTCTTCTGCTGTTTTATTTTTTGTTTCTGCTGTTGTGGTTGGAGCAGAAGAATTAGCACTACTAGGAGAAGTGTATACTGCCAAGCCTCCAGCAGAAGAAGACGTAATCGTAGCGGCATTAGTTACGCCTGGTGTCGGTGTTGCTCCGACCCAAGAACCTGATATTTTTTGCAAAGAATTTCCATCACCAGCTGCGCCCTGCGATGAGGCATAAGTTACCGAATCGACCACATTCCCGTCTTGGTCCAAAATTTTTAAAGTCGCTCCGGTATTATTCAAACTGGTAATTCCAGTATCATAAACCACGCCTGAAAAGCCGGAGTGGTCTAGGAGAAAAGTATCTTTATCTCCGGCAAAAATTATATAAGACCCAGCAGGAACAGAGAAATTCACTTCGCCATTTATTGTTCTGTTGGCAGAACCATCATATATTCTCCACTTAGAAGCATCAACAGAAATAGTATTTGCGTCAGAATTATAAACTTCAATCCATTCCCGACTTTTGCTATTGGTAGTATCCGAGCCTGATAAGTCATACATTATTTCGTTGATGACGGGACTCGCAAACACCGAACGACTCAAGGAGAAAAAAATAACCACAAGTAAGAACAAAAAATATTTTTTAGGCATAATTGTTTCTTATATTCTAGATATGCTATGATTATAACATGGAAAAAACAGACTTCTTGGCAATTGGGGATATTGTAGTCGACGAATTCATCCGACTCGAAGAAGCTTCGGTGCATTGCACTATCAGTAAAGAAAATTGCGAAATATGCATGAAATTCGCGGACAAAATTCCGTATGAAGACTTTTGGGTTGTTCCAGCTGTTGGCAATGCCCCAAATGCAGCAGCCTCGGCAGTGAAGCTCGGTTTAAAAACAGCTCTGGTCACCAATCTAGGCGATGACGAACACGGGAAAGACTGTATAGCTACACTGGAGAAAAATGGTATCGGAACGGAATTCGTCAAAACGCACAAAGGCGGTAAGACAAATTATCATTATGCATTATGGTATGAAGAGGACCGGACAATTCTGATTAAACATGAACATTATAATTATTCTCTACCGGAGATAGGCACTCCCGCATGGGTTTATTTTAGTTCTGTGGTAGATACGGCTTACCCTTATCACGAAGCACTGGCAGACCACCTTTTAAAACATCCGGGAATAAAATTTGCATTTCAACCGGGTAAATTTGAGATTCGGCTCGGAAAAGAAAAATTGGCTCGACTCTACACTCGCGCAGATGTCTTTTTTTGCAATAAAGAAGAAGCGGAAAAAATCTTAGGACTAAGCGACGGCACAAATATAAAAGTTCTCATGAGAGGGATGCGGGCACTCGGTCCGAAGATTGTAGTAATAACCGATGGCCCTCGTGGCAGTTATGTTTATGCGGAAGAAGAGATGTGGCAAATGCCTATTTATCCGGATCCTAAGCCCCCCTATGAACGCACCGGCGCAGGCGACGCTTTTTCCTCCACTTTTACTAGCGCTTTATGTATGGGGCAAGACATAGAAACTGCGCTAAAATGGGCGCCCATCAATGCGATGGCTGTCGTTCAAGAAATCGGCGCGCAGAAAGGACTTTTATCGCGAGAAAAAATAGAAGAATATCTCAAAAATGCTCCGGCGGAATATAGGGCTAGGAAATTATAAAATGAACTTTTTGAGGGGTTTCGAGGCTGACGAGTTCTGAACTCCAATCTTTTTTAAGACTGATCTTTCTTTGAAAAATCCGTACCGGAAAAAGTTTTATTTTATAATTTCCTAGCTAATACTTTCTTTACTGCTTCTTTGATAGAATCTTTGCCCATACCGTAATGTTCAATAAGTTCATCCGGTGTTCCAGACTGGCCAAATTTATCTTGCACGCCGATGAACTCCATTGGCACGGGATAATTTTGCGTCAGAACTTCAGCCGCCGCCGAGCCCATACCACCCATCACCTGATGTTCCTCTACCGTTACTATTTTCTTGCATTCTTTTGCCAGAGCAATAATTGCTTCTTTATCAATGGGCTTAATTGTAGAGAGATTCATCACTTTTGTTTTGATTCCCTCTAGTTCTAGTTCTTTGGCTGAAATAATTGCTCGGTAAAGTAGTGCGCCGGTCGCAATTATTCCGACTTGCGCGAGCCCGCTATCCGGCATCCAAAATATTTCTGCTTTGCCTAAATTAAAAGGAGTTTCCTCTGTGGTAATAATCGGCGTTTTTTCCCGAAGCAAGCGAATATAAGCCGGCTTTTTTGTTTTCGCTAAAGCCATAGTCGCTTTTCTAGCTTCTATCGCATCACAAGGAGAAACGACATCCATATTCGGCATTACTCGCATTATGGTAATATCTTCCAGCGCTTGATGCGTACCGCCGTCCGCGCCCACCGAAATCCCTCCATGCGAACCGACAATTTTTACCGGCCTGTCGTTGTAGGCTATGGTCGTTCTGATTTGTTCCCAACTGCGTCCGGGAGAGAACATGGCATAACTTGAGATAAAAGGAATTTTCCCCATGGCTGCCATCCCGGAAGCAACTGTTGCTAAGTTCTGCTCGGCTACACCTATCTCTACAAATCTTTCTGGAAACTTTTCTTTGAAAAAAATCATTTGGGTGGACTCGGTAAGATCCGCGCACAAGGCAACGACGTTTTTATCTTCTTCCCCGGCTTTAAGCAATCCGTCTCCGAAACCTTTTCGAATATTCACTTGCTCCACATCATCATTGAAAATTTTCGGATTTAGTTTTAGGTTTGGGTTTAACATATTTTATTGATGCTCGCTTTTAATCTTCCCGCCGAGAGTTCGCAGTTCGTGGAGTGCTTTTGTATAATCTTCTTTAGCTTTGCCACTATTTGGATCATAGCCGTGCCATTTGTAATCCCTTTCAAATTCATGCACACCTTTGCCGGGAATATTGTGCGAAATGATGACGGTCGGCTTTTCATAAACTGCCTGCGCCTCTTCTATGGCTCCATTGAGAGCTCTAAAATCATGCCCAGAAACTTCTATTACATGCCAATTAAAAGCCCGCCATTTATCGGTTAGTGGCTCAAGCGGCATAATGTTCTCGGTGAAGCCATCTATCTGAATATTATTTCTGTCGACAACCGCAATCAAATTGCGCAACTTATTTTTCCCCGCGAGCATTATTCCTTCCCATGTATTGCCCTCGTCTTGCTCACCATCAGACATAAAGCAATAAATAAAGCGGTCTTTGTCTTTTCCGTCCATTCTATCAGCGAGTGCCATGCCTACTGCTTGTGAGAGCCCGAGGCCGAGCGGACCCGATGAAGTTTCTACATAAGGCAAATATTCTCTGTGCGGATGCCCCTGAAGTCGCGTGCCGAATTTGCGCAGTGTTTTTAATTCTTCCATTGGAAAATATCCTGCATGCGCCATCGTCGCATAAAGCACTGGAGCGATATGGCCATTGGAAAGAACTAGCCTGTCGCGCTCTTCCCAACTTGGATTCTTGGCATCCTGTTTTAAAATATGAAAATAGAAAAGAGTAAAAACATCCGCCATCCCGAGCGGACCTGCGGTGTGTCCGCTTCCCGCTTCCAAAAGCATCTCTATAATATTCTTGCGAATGTCGCTTGCTTTTATCTCCAGCTCTTTTATTTTTTCTTCAGTTAGAAACATCAATCTAATTATACCCCATAACAAAATATTTCCAAAACAATTTATCTTAATGTATAATGAACACCATGAATCCAAAGCCACCGCAAGGGCCGCCGACTGAACCGACTGCTGAAGAAGGACCAAAAATTCTTACTTTTGAAGAGTTTAGCTTTCGTGCTGATAATGACATGAATACTCCTCGTCAGGGGAGTTTCTTTGGATATTTTGACCGCGGTCTACTGGGCGATGCGCGTAGAATAACTGAACATTATAAAAGATTTGCATTTGAGCATCCAGATATGACCACAGAATTGTGCGATAAAATACAAAATATGCGTGATGAGTCAAAAGGAACTTCAGAATCTTTAAAACCTTTTGATAGAGATCTTTATGAGGCATATAAAATTATGCGGAGTTATGGTATCCCAGACAGTGAACTTTTGCGTGGGTAATCTTATTCACAATTTTAATTACTTTTTTATTTGCTTCTCATTTTAAATTTGCTACGATATATCGTAGTAGATTAGTAATAACAAAAATAATTGATGCCACACGTATCCAGTAAAAAATTAAGTTCCCATCTTCTGGAAAAGTTATTTGGAAAACTTTTAGCAATATTAGAGCGAGCTCAAAATAAAGAAAGCTTGTCTTTGGTTATAAATGAACTATTCACGCGCACGGAAAAAGTTATGTTGGCAAAGCGTCTAGCCATTATCCTGATGCTATCTAACAATACCCCACAGCACAGAGTTGTAGAAATACTAAAAGTCAGCCCTAGCACCGTCTCTAAAACATCGTTGAGAATCGAAATTGGTAAATATGATACCGTTTTGAGAGTTTCTAAGAAAGAAAAAGTGGACCTTGAAAAAATTGTGTGGAATATTCTCACTGTCGGAGGAATTATGCCTCCAAAAATAAGAGGAAAATATTGGAGAAAATACTCGAAAAAGTATCCTAAGAGATAATATAAGTATCTTGATTTACTACGATATATCGTAGTAAATTGTAAATGCCAAAATTGAAACTCGCAGAGTTATACCAAACTTTGGAAGGTTTGGAGCGTTCCAATTGGGTTGGCGCTCTTCCAAATACTGGAACCCACGCATAATCGGTCGGCGCCGGCAGCCAATATCACCGACGCATTTTCTAAATTAATACCAATGTCCACGGAAATCACAACCCCCGGCAGGCTTTTTTTAAGAAATTTTATATTTTCTAATGCTTTCGGAGAAAAAGCTTCTCCTTGGTAGCCTATTTTGTCCGATCCCATACAGTGCAAGAAATCAACTTTACGTGAAAGTCGTGACACAGTAGCCAAGTCATCACTCGGTTTAAAAGCAAGTCCAATCTCTACATTGTCTCGAATATACATATCTAAACCTTCTAGAAAATACTCAAACTCTTCTATGTTTTTTTGCGCGCTCAGATGGAAAATCATTCTCTTGGGACCCAATTTCATAAAAATATCAAAATTCTCCACTACATCCATAACCATCAAGTCAAATTCAAAATCAAATTCTTGCCAAAACGGTAATCCTTCTTCTTCATTTATAATTTTACGAAAATCAAAATCATTAAATCCTCCGGAGGCATATGGCCAAGTCGGTTCTTTCTCAAAAATCCCATCCTCAATGTCGAGATGCACGCACTTTACTTGCCCCCGCAAAATATTAAGTTTGTTTTTTATTTCATTAAAATCTTTTTCTAAAATTGCAGGAGTTATAACTTTCATACATTTAGTCTAGACCCAACTTCGCTTTTTGTTTTTGAACTTCCTCGACAATTGAATCATGAAAAACAGAATTGGAAATGATAAAGTGATTATCCGGAAATTTCCATTCGCCACCGTTTAAAGTGCTTATCTTAGCTCCAGCCTCTAGTGCCAAAAGTATGCTTGCGGCAAAGTCATAGGTGTGTAGGCCAAGACTGATTACACCTTCTAATGCTCCTTGCGCAACATAGGCTATGTCTAAAGCTGTACATCCGAAATCGCGAACTGAAGCAACTGTGCTTATTGGCAAATCATATAATAATTCTCGGAATAATTTCTCGTCTTCTTTATTCTTTCCCCTGTTTACTGTCATCATGCTGCGCTCCGGACCATCCTTAGATACAAAAATTCTTTTATCATTTAAATATGCTCCTTTATTTTTTTCTGCGTAAAATAGAAAGTTGTTAACAGGATTATATACGACACCAATCTGGAGATCGTCTTTGTATAATAGAGCAACAACAACTGCGAAAAAAGGAATCCCGTGAGCAAAATTTCTGGTCCCATCCACCGGGTCAATATGCCAAATGTAATCGCTTGCCTTCCCGGTCATCCCCGTTTCCTCTCCTAAGATAGAGTGCTCGGGAAAAACCTCTCCTATTATTTTTTTAATTACTTCTTCCGACTCTCCATCAGCCAGAACAGAGATACTCTTATCGTCCTTAATGCCTTTAAATATTTCGGTCTCGAGATGCTTTTGTAGAATCTTACCAGCTTTTAGGGCTGCCTTTATAGCTACCTCTAAAAATTCGGATTTATTTTGCATCACTGATATTGATTTTATCTATTTTTGCCAGTCGGCGAATATGTCTCTCGCGACCGCTAAAAGAAGTATTGAGCCACAGATCAACAGCTTCCATCATTGTTTCCTCTGTTAAATATCTGGCGCCCAGAGAAAGAATATTTGTGTTATTGTGCGCTCTGGAGCGAACGATAACATCTGCTTCATCGTCTACCACGCATTCTGACTGACCATAAAAAGCAACTGCTCGAACGTGGGGAAATTTATTTGCAGTAATTGCTTCGCCTTCTCCAGTCGCGCCAAGAATAATTCCCTTGACACCGTCCGGGTCTTTTGAAACCTCGCGCGCAACCGGAATGACAAAGTCAGGATAGTCATCATATTCATCATACTCAAATGCGCCTTTGTCCACAACCTCATGCCCCTGGGCTTTGAGAGTAAACACAAGCTTTTCCTTAAGCACATAACCTGCATGGTCTGTTCCAATAAAAATTTTCATATTATTTAATGGTTCGGCCTGTCTTAATTACGTGATCAACTAATGTATAAGCATACCCCATTTCATTGTCATACCAAGCCATTACTTTCACCAAATTGCCGTCCACTACTCGTGTCATTTTCAGGTCTGCAATAGATCCGTACGAACTTCCTAAAATATCAGAGGAGACAAGCTCTTCTTCGGTAACTGTAAAAATATCTTTCCATCTCGTTTCCTGTGATGCTTTTTTTAGTATTTCATTGACCTCTTCTTTGGTCGTTTCTTTTTTAGAAATAAATGTGACATCAACGATAGACCCCGCCGGCACAGGAACCCTGACAGCAATTCCATCGAAAAGCCCTGAGAGTTTAGTAAATGCTTTGGTCACGGCAATGGCCGCGCCAGTAGAAGAAGGTACGATATTTTGCGCCGCTGCGCGACCTTCACGCATATCTTTCTTGCTTGGTCCGTCCACCAGAGCTTGTGAGGCAGTGTATCCGTGTACTGTATTTAATATTGCCTTTTCTATACCTAAAGTTTCGTCTAAAATCGCGATCAGGGGTGAGGCTGCATTCGTCGTGCAAGAAGCATTTGAGGTAATATCACAAGTGCCAAATTTTTCCTCGTTCACGCCGAGCAAAATTGTCTCACCCATGATACTGCCATTGCTATCTTTGGCGGGAGCAGAAATGACAACTTTTTTTGCGCCGGCTTCTATGTGCGCATTGGCTTTGTCATAAGTTACAAAAAGTCCGGTGGACTCCACTACCACATCTATGCCCAGATCTTTCCACGGCAATTTGCTCGGTTCTAATTCTCTCAGAACTTTTATTCTCTTACCATCAATTATTAATTTTTGTCCTTCTGTTTGAATATCATGTTTCCATTCTCGATAAACTGTGTCGTATTTCAAAAGGTACGCCATATTCTCCACGCTCCCCAGATCATTTACCGCCACTATTTCAATTTCCGGCCGCTCCCAAGCAACCTTCAAAAAAGCTCTGCCAATTCTGCCGAAACCATTGATGCCAACGCGAATTGTTTTCATACCTTATATTGTATCAAAAAGAGCTAAAACAAGAAAGTAAAATGTGCTATCATAATGAAAATGATGAAAACAGAAGCACAATTTATACATTTGCATACCCATTCACATTATTCCCTCCTAGACGGGCTATCGAAGCTCGAAGACTTGGTAGATTTGGCTAAAAAGTTCAATATGCCGGCGATGGCTATTACCGATCACGGCAATATGTATGGCGCGATTGAATTTTATAAATTGGCTAAAAAAGCGGGTATCAAGCCGATCATCGGAGTGGAAGCCTATGTGGCAAATCGTAGCCGACTAGACAAAGAAACAGGTATAGATAATAAAAGGTACCACTTGACCCTGCTGGCAAAGAATTTACAGGGTTATAAAAATCTGATGAGGCTAGTAACGATTTCCAATTTGGAAGGTTATTATTACAAGCCCCGAATGGATAAAGAAATACTCAGAAAATACTCTGATGGAATAATTGCTCTCTCGGGATGCTTGGGCGGAGAACTCTCGCGAACGCTGGCAAATAAAGATCAAGAGAAAGCTCTCGAAATAATTAAAGAACATCAAGGAATTTTCGGCCAAGAAAATTATTTTTTGGAAATTCAGAAACATTCCAAAATGCCGGACGACGAAGCGGTGCGTAAAAGTATCATCCGACTGGGCAAAGAACTAGATATCCCCTTGGTCGCGACTATTGATTCGCATTATCCCTGCTTTGAGGACAATAAAGCCCACGAGACATTGCTCGCCATCCAGACAAATTCTGATATTAAAGATGAAAATAAATTTTCTTTCGGCGAAGACGATTATTCTTTTATTAGCGCCGAAAAAGCGGAGGAGTTATTTTCCGACACCCCCGAAGCCATAAAAAATACCATAAGGATTGCTGATATGTGCAATTTGGAATTAGAACTTGGTAAATGGGTTTTCCCTTTTTTTAAAGTTGAAAGCGGTAAAACCTATGCTGAAGAGTTGCATGAACTTGCTTATGCTGGATTTAAAAGATTAGAGCTAAAAGAAACACCCGAGTTAAAAGAGCGAGTAGAATATGAATTAAAAATTATCTCTGATAAGGGCTATGAGCCATACTTTTTGGTAGTGGGAGATTTGTTACGCTATGCAAAAGAAAATAAAATCTTGACGACCATCAGGGGGTCTGTCGCGGGCTCAATGGTCACATATCTCCTCGGAATAACTAATGTAGATCCAATAGAATACAAACTTCCCTTTGAAAGATTTTTACACCCACGTCGGCCTTCACCGCCCGACATTGATATGGATTTTGCTGACAATAGGCGGGATGAAATGATCGAGTATGCAAAGAAAAAGTACGGAGAAGATAAGGTGGCACAAATCGGAACTTTCGGCACCATGATGGCGCGTGGAGCAGTGCGTGATGTAGCCCGTGCTTTGACTTATCCATATACAGTGGGAGACCGGCTTTCTAAAATGATTCCCATGGGTTCGCAAGGAATGCCAATGACGATAGACTACGCAATGGAAATCGTGCCGGAATTAAAAGCTGCATATGAGAGCGAGAAAGACACAAAAGAAATAATCGACTTGGCAAAAAAACTAGAAGGATGCGTCAGGCATATTTCAGTGCATGCTGCAGGGGTAGTTATTGCTCCAATGCCTATTTATGAATATATGCCGACACAGTTTGACCCAAAGGGTGGAAAAATAATCACGCAATATGATATGTATAGCGCCGAAGAAGCTGGTTTGCTAAAATTTGACTTCTTGGGTATTAGAAACTTGGCAATTTTAGCGGACGCTATAAGCTTAGTAAAAAAATTCTATGGAGTAGATATAGATATAGAACGCATATCCCTGAATGATAAAAAAACTTTTTCCCTTTTGGCAAAAGGGCAGACGGAGGGACTTTTCCAGCTAAATGGCGCCGGCATGACTAGATATCTTAAAGAATTAAAACCAACTTCCATTCACGACATAAATGCAATGGTCGCCTTGTATCGCCCTGGTCCGATGGAATCCATACCCGAATATATCAAGCGCAAACACAATCCAAGTCTAGTGAAATATCTGGATCCTAGAATGAAAAAATTCTTGGGAGAATCTTACGGGCTCATAGTATATCAGGATGATCTTTTATTCTGCGCACTGGAACTTGCCGGCTATAGTTGGGAGGAAGTGGATAAATTCCGCTATGCTGTCGGTAAAAAAATCCCAGCAGAAATGGCAGCCCAAAGAAAAAAATTCACGGAAGGCATTATCAAAAACGGGCAAACTTCGGAATTCGCGGAAAAATTATGGAAGCTTTTTGAGCCTTTCCAGGCATATGGATTCAATAAAGCGCACGCGGCCTCCTATGGCAAGGTCGCTTACCAGACAGCCTATATGAAGGCGAATTATCCGGTGGAATATATGGCAGCCATTCTTACGGCTGAATCCGGCGACGTAGAAAAAATCTCGCAGATAATTGAAGAATGTAAAAAAATGAATATCTCGGTTCTGCCTCCAAACATCAATGAAAGTTTTGGCGGTTTTACTTGCCTGTCCGAGAGGCAAGGATTAAATATCGGCAAAGAAAATAAAAGCGCTAAGATAAGGTTTGGACTTTATACTATAAAAAATCTAGGCACTGACATTGCGGACGCTATTATTGCTGAACGTAAAGCGCGTGGAGTATTCAAATCCATCACGGATTTTTTAGAAAGAATTAAGCATAAAAATTTAAATAAAAAATCGATGGAGGCGTTAATTAAATCTGGAAGCATGGACAAATGGGGAGATCGGGGAGTATTTTTAGCCAACTTGGAAGACATGCTTTCATATAATCACGAAACAAACAAGCAGAACGAAAATCAGGTTTCTCTTTTTGGTGAATTAAAAAATACTGCTCCGTCTTTCAAGCTCAAACCTGTCCCATCAGCGACGGTAGCGGAGAAATTGCTTTGGGAAAAAGAATTATTGGGACTTTACATCTCCGGACATCCGCTCGACCGTCTGCGCGACAAACTAGAAAGTCGCAATATGAATATTAAAAAAATAAAAGAGGAAATGGGTAACGGAATGCAAATAACCATCGCCGGTATAATAGATACTTCAAGGCAAGTGATTACAAAAAACAACGAAAGGATGGCATTCCTTAAGATTTCAGATTTGACCGACTCCATTGAAGCCGTAGCTTTCCCCTCTATATTTAAAGAGTCCATTGATATACTCGTGCCTGAAAAATGCATTGCTTTTTCGGGCAAAGTCTCCAACCGCAACGGCGAAAAAAGCATCATAATTGAAGCAGTGAAAGAAGTATGAATGAAATACCAAGGTGAAACCTTGGTAAGAACTCTGGTTACCTTAAAGTTAGTTTTCCTTTTTGAATGGCTAATGTTAGTCTTGTTCCTAAATCCTTAAAATTCTCGTCATTCCAACCTGGATACAATTTTATTACAGCGGGGTCACCTTTACCTTCGCTAATATTCATTATCTCATGCCAAGCAAATCTATCAACAAAGCCACTACTCACAAATCTATTAAAAGCCTGATCTACAGTTATTACTTCATTGACGCCAAACATTCTCTCTCCCATATATTTTTATATATTATTTACTAATACCAAAAGTGTACCCCCCCCCGAAGCACTTTGGCAAATAAAGTTATCCACACAATGTCTTGATACCGAGGTGAAACCTTGGTATGGTCGTATTATGCAAAGAAAAACAACATTCGAAATTGGAGAGTTCTATCATGTATACAATCGTGGGGTTGAGAAAAGAATAATCTTTCAAAATACTAAAGACTATCGGAGGTTCTGGGCGCTTTTATATCTTGCAAATGGTACTAAGGAAATAGAGTTCAGAAATGATTTTTCAAAATTAAAATCATTTGAAGAAATTTTCCAGCAAGACCGTGGTGAACCCCTCGTCGCTATTGGAGCATATTGTCTTATGCCGAATCATTTTCATCTATTACTTACTCACCTGGTAGAAGGAGGAATATCCAAGTTCATGCAAAAACTACAAACTGGATACTCTATGTATTTCAATAAAAAATACGAGCGGGCGGGTGGACTTTTCCAGGGAGTTTTTAAATCGGAACACATCAATAACGACCCATACAGAATGTATATCTATGCGTATATTCACTTAAATCCAGCAAAATTAAAGAATACTGAGTGGAAAATACAATCAAAAAGTTTTTTAAAAAATCTAAAAAAATTTGTTGCTGAATACCCATACTCTAGTCTGCAAGAATATTTGTCTAGAAATTATAAAATAATAAATCCAAAACCATTCCCAATTAATACAAAAGATATAACTGACTATGACTCAATGGTAGAGGATTTCAGTAGACCCATTCCTATACCAAGGTGAAACCTTGGTATTTTGAGATATAACTTAGTTATACAGACTCATCGCTTTTTCTTTGCTTTCAGAGAAAATCATTTCAATAGCTTCAGCTACCTTTTTAGCCAGTCTTTTTATTTGTTCCAGCTCGGATTTCTTGAATTCGCCCAAGAGAAAATTTAAGACGGCTTTCTCCCCTTTTGGTTTTCGTATTTTCCCTGCTGGAGTCGCGGGCGATATACCTACTCTGATTCTTAAAAATTCCTCTGACTTTAGAGATTTAATAACCGAGCCCAAGCCGTTATGCCCACCGGAGGATCGATTATAGGAAATTTTAATTTCCCCGAGTGGTAGATCAATGTCATCATAAATAACCACCAAATCTTTCAAATCTTTTTTAGTTTTTACCAGAGGCGCTAAGGCCTTTCCGGAATTATTCATAAAAGTATCCGGCATTAGAAATTTAATTTTCTGTTTAGTGTCCAGCTTGTCTTGCACCAGACCAACCATAATCCTTCCGGTATTATGTCTAGTATTTTCGTATTCTTTCCCTGGATTCCCCAAACCAACCACTAATTTCATTTTTACATTGTAAAACAAATTTATACATCCTGTCAATACTTTTATATGCTATTATGTTGTATCTATGGAAGAGTCGGTTGTGGAAAATAAGTTTCAAGAAAAAACCAGTGTGCGTGAACTTTTACGTTTTGCTTTTATCGCACTACTTATCGTCGTGCCCATCCGAGTTTTTGTGGTGGAGCCATTTGTTGTTTCCGGAAGCTCGATGGTCCCTACTTTTGAGAATAACAACTATTTAATAGTGGATAAAATATCTTATAAACTTAATGACCCCTCAAGGCAGGACGTTATTGTTTTTCGATACCCAAATGACCCGACTAAATTTTTTATCAAAAGAATCATCGGTCTCCCAGGTGAAACCCTAGATATAAAAGGCAGCGCTATTTCTATAAAGAACTCCGAAAAACCCGAAGGATTTACGCTTGAGGAGCCTTATGTGAAAAATGTCGCGAACAACACTACCCACATGGAATTAAAGAGCGACGAATACTTTGTAATGGGTGACAATAGAAGCGCTAGTTCAGATTCAAGATACTGGGGACCACTCAAAAGAAAATTTATAACCGGAAGAGCGCTCTTGCGACTTCTTCCGATAAAAAATATCAATGTGTTTCCTGGCGAATATAAACAATCCCAGTAAATAAATATGAAAAAAACAAAAAGCGTAAAGATTAAAGAAATTGCATCTCCAAAGGGAATGAGAGACTTGATGAACGAAGAATATTATTCTTTCCAGGGATTTTTTGAAAAAGCGCAAGAAGTGGCTGTATATTACGGCTTTAGGCCCATCGAAACTCCAATGTTGGAACACGAAGAAATCTTCACTTCCAGTATAGGTTTTGGCACGGACATCATAGACAAAGAAATGTATACGCTCAAAACCAAGGGCGGAGACCATTTGGCGCTTCGGCCGGAACATACTGCGTCACTTATGCGCGCTTACATTGAACATGGTATGCAGACAATGCCCCAGCCTGTGATGTTGTATCAATATGGTCCAGTTTTCAGACACGACAAACCACAACGAGGACGTTACCGCCAATTTTGGCAGTTTGATATGGACTCACTAGGAAGCGATAAAAGCATTATGGATGCGCTGGTGATTAAGGCCGGGATGAGCATACTAGAGGAGGCTGGAGCCACGAATCTTTCTATTGACGTTAATTCCATCGGGGACAAGGAATGCCGAAACGGATATGTTAGAGAACTGACAAATTATTACAGAAAAAATATAAGCCACCTTCCGGCGGTTGACCGAGAACGTTTAAAGATAAACCCACTTCGTATTCTGGACTCCAAAGAAGAAAAGACAAAAGAAATAAACGAGAACGCTCCGGACTCGGTTTCTTTTCTTTGCCCTTCTTGTAAGAAACATTTCAAAGAAGTGCTGGAATATCTGGAAGAAATGAACATCCAATATAATATAAATAAAAATCTGGTACGCGGACTTTCTTATTATACTCGGACAGTTTTTGAGATAATGGAAATAGGCGGAGGAGAAGACGGCTCCTCACTTGCTCTGGCAGGTGGCGGACGGTATGATTATCTGGCTCGCCAAATCGGATCCAAGAAAGATGTTCCCGCTGTTGGCTTTTCTATGGGTGTAGATAGAATAGTGGAATCGAGCTGGTATAAAAAACTTGCGCCTCGCATCATAAAAAAACCAAAAATTTATTTCATCCAGCTTGGCGCCGAAGCAAAGTTAAAGAGTTTGAACATTGTAGAGATATTGCGCAAGGCCCACATCCCTATTGCTCAATCTCTCTCTAAAGACAGCCTTGGTTCCCAGCTCGCAATTGCTGAAAAACTCTCTATTCCTTACTCCATAATTTTCGGAGTGAAAGAGGCACTCGACAACTCGGTAATAGTCCGAGATATGGAAAATAGATCTCAAAACACGGTGAAATTAAGTAAACTCTTAGAGTATCTAAAAGAGCTTAAGTAAAAAAAATAATGAAGAAAATTCTTCAGAAAAATGAAAAAGTTTTGCGTAAAATCGCACAAGAAGTGCATCTGCCTGAAATTAAAACGACCAAAATACAGAAAGTCTTAAAAGAAATGTCTGCCGCTCTTAAAAGCCAAGATGATGGCGTAGCTATCGCAGCTCCACAAATCGGATATCAACTTAGAATCTTTATCGTTTCAGGTAAAATATTCGCAGAGGGTTCTTCTAAAAAAAGAGAGGATAAATTTAGGGGTAAAGAAGAAGTGTTGTTAAATGAAAACAATATCGTGGAAAAAATTGAGAAAAAAGAGAAGGTAAAGGATTTAGTTTTTATAAATCCAAAAATATCCAAACGCTCCAGTAAAAAAGAGTGGATGCCGGAAGGTTGTCTCTCTGTTCGTCCGCTTTATGGTAAAACCTGGCGGTCTAAAAAGGCCACGGTCACTGCTTATGATGAAAACGGTAGAAAGTTTATAAGAGGTGCATCAGGCTTGCTTGCGCAAGTTTTCCAACATGAGACAGATCATTTAGATGGGATACTTTTTATTGACCATGCTAAAGAGATAAAGGCAGAATTGCCACATAAATAACTTTATATGCAAAATAATATAAATAAGGAACTAAATTTCGTATTTTTCGGAACACCAGAAGTTGCTTCGGAGACACTTGAGATCTTAAAACAAGCCGGATTTTTGGCTTCACTTATTGTCACTTCACAAGATAAACCCAAGGGGCGAAAAATGCTTGTCACTCCTCCAGCAGTCAAAGTCTGGGCTATGGAGAATAAGACTCCATATATCCAGCCAGAAAAACTAGGGACTGAATTGTTTAAAAATAATCCTGATTTATTTATCGTAGTCGCTTACGGAAAAATAATTCCGGAAGAGATATTAAATATGCCGAAACTCGGCTCTATTAATATCCACTATTCGCTGTTACCGAAATATCGCGGAGCTTCTCCGGTAGAGTCGGCTATTTTAAATGGCGACATGGAAACAGGCGTCAGTATCCAGCAAATGGAATACAAAATGGATACTGGGCCAATTGTCTTGCAAAAAAAAACAAATATATTGCCAGACGAAAAAGCGCCGGATTTGCGAAAGCGATTAATAAAAATTGGAGGAGAACTTCTAGTGAAAATCCTAAAGACCCCCTCGGCCGATGGCCACTCCCCCTTCGCAGGGGGAGAAGAACAAGACGAATCTCAAGCAACTTTTTGCAAAAAAATTAAAAAGGAAGATGGATTATTAGATTTAAATGACAACCCAATAAAAAATTACAATAAATTCCGTGCTTATGCATTTTGGCCGAGAACTTTCTTCTTTGCCCGCCGAAGCCTTGGCGAAGGCGGGTTTTCAAATAAAAGAATAACCATCACCAAAGCCCGACTGGAAAACGGTCAATTCATAATAGAAAAAATTATCCCCGAAAACGGAAAAGAAGTGGATTACCGAGATTAGTATTTCGAAGTGAAAGGATTCCTTTTGGAAAGGCCCTTGAGCATTTTTTTGATGCTGGCGGCACCACGCTTAAAAAGAGTCTGCCGGCGATCTTTGTTTTTACTGATTTCCCTAAAAAGATTTTCTTTTACTTTATCTATCGCCGCATATAGATCTTCCTCATCGGCGCTCCCGTAAAACTTCTCCCCTTTTATACTAACCAAACAATCAGCATGGAAAACAGCGCCTCCCTTGTGATGATTTGTACCCTTCCCGACTTCGAAATTAACTGTTGCATCCCCGCCTTTCTCTTCAATTTTAGTAAGTAGTTTTTCAAGATTGGTAACTCTTTTTATGACATAATCGTGTATCGCCGGAGTCATTTCCATATTCGTACTTTTCAGATTTATTTGCATCTGGTTATTGTATCATGAATTATCCGCCATTTCACTGCTCCCTAAACTTTTAGCAAATTTTTTCTTTATCCACGACTGAATCATAATAATAACGATGGCCATCAGCAGAAAGAACCCTATGGATGCATATACATTCTCGAGAACCCGGGAAAAATAAGTAAAACCAAGCCCAGAAAGAAAACCAACAGGTATGAGAAAAAGAAGCGAAAGAAAAAGGGCTATGGCCTGATAACCCATAAATTTTTTGAAGCCGAGCTTGGTTTTGTTTATATAAAGCATGAGTATGACAGGTGTCCCCACCATAAATTTAGCAATGATTATCGCCATTAAATGGTTATTTTTACTGGCCAGCCGAACAGCTTCATTGATGCTTGAACCGGTCGCATGAGCATAGCGGTACGTGACTATCTTCTCTGCTACGCGCGTCCGGCCAAGCCAAAACCATAAAATATTAGGAAGGAACGACGCAACAAAACTTAATATTACTACCGGGAAAATAGAAACAACATCTTGGGCAGCTAAAAAGCCCAAAGTAAATAGGGCAACTTCCCCGCCAAACACTGCCCCAAAAAAAATAATACTGTATTCAAATGACCGATGGTCTTGGATCAATAAGCGTAACCATTCTATTGATTCAATCATATAAATACATTCTACTATAAGTAACTATCGAAATATATGGCATGGCAGGTGTAGCCGCCGGGGTTCTTTTCCAAATAATCCTGATGATAGTCTTCTGCAGGATAAAATTTGGTTAATGACTCTAACGTGGTAACTACAGGATCCCTCCAGCGCTTTGAGTCATTCACAATCTTGATAAAATCTTCTGCTTCTTTTTTTTCTTCCTCGTTTCCAAAAAATATAGCTGACCGATAAGATGTACCTCGGTCATTGCCCTGCTGGTTTAAAGTAGTCGGGTTATGGATTTGAAAGAAAAAATCTAACAACTTTTTGTAAGAAGTTTTTTCGGAATCGTATTCTATCTCTACCGCTTCCGCATGTCCTGCGTGGTTTTCGTAAGTCGGATTTATAACACTGTCACCCGTGTACCCTACAGTCGTATTCAAAACCCCCGACTGTTTCCTGATCAGATCCTCCAGTCCCCAGAAACACCCTCCTGCTAGTACAATTTTTTTAGTCATATTATTTTCCCGGAACAAATTTCATCGAAATAGAATTAACGCAATGCCTGATATTTTTCTCGGTTAAACCTTCACCTGTGAACAAATGCCCTAAATGTCCGCCGCAATTCGCGCAAGTTATTTCGGTCCGCATTCCGTCAGCATCCAAACTTTTATGCACAGCACCCGGTATTTCATCATCAAAAGAGGGCCATCCGCAAGTAGACTCGAATTTTTGCTTGGATGTATATAGCGGAGCATCGCACTGCCGGCAGACATACATACCGTTCGCTTTATTATTTACATATTCACCAGTAAAACGAGGCTCTGTGCCCTTGTCAATAATCACCCGCTTTTCTTCGGGAGTTAGGTCGTTCATTATTTTAACAAAAATCTCAAACTGGAGACCACACGGATTTTCTTGTATTCCGGCGAACCGGGATCTTTCTCGCTAATATCAAAGACACCTTGATTCCCGCGTGAGATAGAGCCGAGCCGAGATCCAGACTCTTTGGCGAATTGTTCCGCTGATACGCGAGCGTTTTTAATAGCTTCCGCCAGCATCTCCGGCTTGATGCTATTTATATCCGAAAATTGAAATTCTATGGAGTTCTGATTAAGAGTGACTCCTCTTTTGACTAAAAGTAATGTATCTTTGGAAGCAGACCGAACTTGGTCGACTTTTTTGGTATAGACAGAGAGCTGAGTGGTGGAATTATATCTAAATAGTGCATCTCGATATGTATCTTGATAGATGTTTACTGGAGCGACATTTATTTCGGACGCTTCAAATCCTTTCTCTAACAGAAACCCCTTGATTGTGTTAATATTTTTTTCAATATCAGAGTAAAGCAAGTCAATATTGTTCGACTTAACTTCAAAGTTAATAGACCAGATTGCTACATCCGCTTTAACTATGCGCTCTGATAATCCTTTCACTTCGACGAAAGCTCCTTGTTTTGAGAAATTCTGCGCCGACAAGAAAAAAGCAACTGAAAAAAGAATCAGAGCCAGAACTTTACCTATCTTGCTATAATTTTTTATATTTTCCATCCCCATATAATATCATAATTACGAGATAATTTTCAACTATAACTCTCTAGTGAGAGCCGAGAGAACAATGTCGAGTTCTATAGTCGCAACCCCAACGACGCTGTCCGCAGCACCATAATAAATGTAAAGCAGACCATCTTTTTGCGCCAAGCCACAGGGAAAAACGACATTATTAACCACCCCGACTTTTTCATATGATTCTTTTGGTTCAAAAATGGGGTCAGTCGTACGCGAAAGCACGATGGCTGGGTCATCAAGGTCCAAGAGAACCGCCCCGATACGATAAGTATTGTGACTTTTAGAAACCCCATGATACAAGAGGAGCCAGCCATTTTTCGTTTTGATTGGTGGCGCTGAAATACCAACTTTAGAACTGTCCCAAGAGTTTGTTCGAGGTCCGATAATCCTGATGCACTTCTTGACAGTTTCCTTTTTGAAATCAAGAGATTTAAAATAGTCCCCGCATATTTCTTCATCCACCCGATGCAAAATAAAATAATGTCCTTTGGTTTTTTCGGGAAAAATACAGGTGTCTTTGTCTTCAAAGCCTTCCGGAGTGATCAAAACTGGTTTTTCCCATTTCCAATTTTTTTGTAGAAAGTTTTTCTCAGTGATGGAAGTGATGGCAACGCGCCAAGGACTAATGCCAGTAAATGCCACATAGCACATATAAATATTGTTTCCGATTTTAGTTAGGCGCGGATCTTCACAACCGGAATTTCCTCCAGCCACTTTTTTTAATTCAAAACTTTCTTTTGGAACATATATAGGTTCCGACAACCTTTCATCGATTTTTACTCCACCTTTTGATGAAGCATAGCCGATAGAAGAAGTGTTGTCATCGGAAAGCGCACGATATAATATATGCGTTGTGTCCCCTATACGTAGAGCCGCCGGGTTGAATGTCGCTTTTGCTTCCCATGAATTTTCTTTAAGGGGTGTGATAATAGGATTTTTATCCGAACGTTTAAAATGCCAGCGGCTACTCGTCTCTCTATGCATCGTCCCCACTAAATCGTCCAAGTTTACATGAGCAACACAGACTGTGGTATCAGAGGCACCATAATATATATAGAGCGTATCCCCGCCTAAACGACCGTTCGGTTTGATTAGCTTTTTTACAATAGCTCCGGAAGGAAAAACTACATCGGGAACATAACCCGATAGTTCATAGGGCTCCCGGGGAGCGAGGAGAGGACCCCGAGTGCGCCCGAGAATCTTAAGTGGATTATTTTCGTCCAAAAGCACTGCTTCGATTCCAAATATTCGTTTCTGATTTTCTCCACCCGGAAAATAATTTTGAATATGAGAATAGACCAGAAGCCAACCTTCTTTGGTTTTGACGGGGGTAGCGCCAACTTCAACGTGATCTTCGGGAGATCTTTTGAGGTCAATAACATGCTTATCTATATTTTTATACCATTCTTCCCAGAATTTGGGATCCCACAATTCTTCTATTTTATCCATTTGCGCGATCGCAATTTTTGCCGGTGGCATATCGGTATTGACTGTGAGAATTACCGTAATTTTACTATTTATCCGTTCCGGAAAAAGAGTCATCGCTTTGGCGTTAAATGGCGTGACTAAATGCCGTTCTTTTATTTTCTTTAAATCTTTGGAAACAGCGACGGCAACCTTGATGCCACTCATTTCAAAAGGATATTTTGAAAGAGCAGTATAAAATGTATAGTAGTTTCCCTCGAAGTAAGCAATCCGCGGGTCTTCACAACCATATTTTTCCCACTCTTCTTCTGGGGTAATAAAGGGCGTCCGTTCCTCGAAATATACTCCATCTTTACTTTTACCAATCCCGATGATTGAAACGTGTTCCGGTGTGCGCAATCTGTCTACCGAAGAAATAGCGCGATAGACGCCGAAAAATTCTTTACCGACTTTAGTGACACTCATATTAAAAGTGGCAAAGGCTTCCCAGTAATGATCTTTGTCGGGAACAAGAATTGGATTGTGGTGAGACCTTTTTACAACATACATAATTTTAAATTCTCGTAGCTTGTTTCTTTAATTTTACTGCCTTGTGTTTTTGAAGGTCAGCCAGCAGGTCGGCAAGCCCTATGGAAGCAACGCCGATGACTTTATCTGCTCCGCCGTAATAAACAAAAAGGGTTCCATCCCCGCCCGAACGACCGTTCGGTCGGGCGGGTTTTACTACCGCTCCGCAGGAATAAACCACGCCCCATTTATATCCATTATTTTCATAATATTCTTCTGGTTCCAAGATTGGGCTCGCTCCACGATAAAGGACTTGGGTTGGATTTTTCAAATCTAGAATTAGCACGCCCATCCTGTATCGGTCAGGATTTTTGTGGTCCATCGCATGATATAAAATAAGGTAGCCTAAGTCTGTTTTAATTGGAGAGGGGCCCACTCCTCGAAACCAACTGTCCCATCCGCGACTCTCATCTATCGGTCGAGTGTTATTACTTTTAATAAATTTCTTGCCATCAAGTTCATCCAAACTATCAAAATAATCAATCAAAATATTTGGATAAAAACTGTGGAGAATTGCAAATTTTCCATTAATTTTTTCCGGAAAAAGCACCCAATTTTTATGAACTTCTCCAACTGGAGAAATTAAAACTGGATTTTTCCAATTCCATCTTTTGTTTTCAAGGTCATTTAGCTTGATGGAGGTAAGCGCAATCCGAAGCGACCCCCAGCCGTCAAAGGCGGTGTAAAGCATATAGACAGTGCCCCCGAGAAGTGTCAAACGCGGATCTTCGCATCCCCCATTCCACCCCCCTCCGGAAATATAATCAATCGGTAAAAGAGATTTGTCCGCTTTTGTGAAATTATTATTTCTTCTATAAATAGAATAAGGCAGGCGCTCGCTGATATTATAGCCATCCGAACTCGCCGCGTATCCGAGCACCGAAGAATCATTCTCCCCAATCGCTCGATAAATTAGATGAATTTTATCGTTCGCAATAACAGCCGATGGGTTAAATGTCGCTTTTGATTCCCATGGGTAACGCCTAGGCTCAATAATGGGATTGCGTTTTGCTCTCTTGAGTTCAACTCCCGACTTCTTTTTATTCGCTATTTTTTTTACTACTGCTTTTCTTTTAACAGTTTTGATTTTCCTTATTTTTCTTTGTCCTGTAGTGAGGTTTGCTCTACTACTGGGATTCTTCTTAAGCACGACCATATTTGTCTTCATAGCGAATTTCTTCATTTTCTTCAAAATTCCCCGTATCGATTTCTAAAAAAACTAACCCGGATGATCCAGCCATCGCACGGTGCTTTACACCAATTGGAACATCGTATTCGTCGCCGATTTCGGCATTATATTTTTCACCCGCTATTTCTACCACTCCACTACCTTCAATAACTCGCCAAAATTCAGCCCGTTTTGCATGGCTCTGGAGGCTTAGTTCTTCGTTTTCTTTGACCGTAACAATTTTGACCGTAACTAAACTATTTAGATTAAACTGTCTAAAATTTCCCCACGGTCTTTCCACTTGAAACGGCTTAATTCCTGACATACTTTAATTATAGCAATGATAGGATTTTTTGCATTAGTTTATCCGCCGGCAGAAATTTGCCTTCTAGTGGTACATGGAATTTCCCCTTGATTCTGGTTTGATCGGCTGATATCGGTGTCCCGCTTGCTTGCAGTAATTCATGATCATTATAATTGTCTCCAATCGCCATAATATTTTCTTTTTTCAATTTAAAAATTTTCATTACATTTCTTAAACCGACAGCTTTCGTTTGATTTTTTTTAATTAAAATATCATAGGCTTCACCATTCCAATGAGTGGTCAGACTTTTTTCGGTTTTCACAATTCTTTCAATTTCTTTAAGTTTTTTAACACAATGTAAGGTTATAATAAATTCCTTTGGCTCAAATCCTCTTATGTTTTTATTTTTAACTGCTACCTTTTTTAGTCTGAAAAATATACCTCGTAGTTGATCAAAACTATTAATATGCTGATAGATTTTTCCTTTATACCAAGTAGCGCTACCACATTCATAGGTCAGACTAACAAAAGGTAGAATATCTCTAAACATTTCTTGTAGCATATAAAGCCCTCTGCCAGAACTAATATTTATTAAAAATCCTTTTTTATTAAGTTTCCTGATCTGTTCTATTTGTTTTTTCGCTATTACTTTTGTTTCTAGAGTAGTAGTATTTCCTACTTGTTTTATTTTCGTGCCTCGTGGAACGATTACCCCATCAACATCAAAAACAATCATTTTGATTTTCTTTAAATCCTTTTTAGACATTTGATTTAGTGGTTTCATTTTATTTTTTATTTATTTTCCTTTTTTGTGCCTTTTTTACTAATTCCGACGAAGACCGAATTTTCCCACCATGCCCGACATTGAAAACCATTTTGATTCCTAGACGCTTACAGACATTATACTCCGGAACTGGTACATTTTCCCTGCGGTCTCCCCCATTGACAAATATGTGTGGTCTAATAAGCTTGAGCTCGCGACAGACGGTGATGTCAGTTGTGTCCGGTTCGTGAGTGGTGATAATCACGCGATCGACCGGGCGAAATGATTCAATAATTTCCTTGCGGTCCTCCTCTCCCATAAAAACAAACCCCTTTTTAAACCGTAGCCAATTATCGTTGTTTAGAACCACTACCAGCTCATCCCCCAGAGCCTTCGCTTCTTCAAACATGCGCACATGGCCGATATGCACCGGATCAAATCCTCCGCTGACCATCACTATTTTTTTTCCGCTCGAGGCGGATCCGCCTTTGGCGGAAGATTTTTTTGACTTTCTAAGCATGCTTGATTATTTGCGACCCCTCAACTTTTGATATAATACCATTTATTTATGAAAAGTATAATTAAAGCGGGCCCGACGAACATCAATGTTCGTCGGGCCCGTACTTCTCTTTCTAACCTGCATCGTCCGCAAGCGAGAGAAGAATATTCTGTGTTCTCTCCGCAACCTCCTCGCGCGGAGTTTCAGCGGTGAAACTGACAGGCTCGCCGATCGCGAACCTGATGTTCCACCACGAGTTGACTTCTGACCACACAGGCACCACGGTCACATCGGGCACCACGGTGGCCAGACGGGCAAAGCCGGGCTTGAATTCGCCCATAGCTTTGCCTTTCAAACTTTTCAAGAGACACTCAAGGGGCACCTTCGCGGTACGGGTACCCTCCGGGAACATGATGATGTTGCCATCGTGTTCCAAAACGTCTCTCGAAACCTCGAGGCTAGTGACCCCTGCCGACCGCTTCGTTCGGTCAACGGGAATCAGCCTCGAACGAAAAAGCCGAAAGGGGAATTTGTCAAAATAATTTCTTACGTCCGCAACGGTGTACGGGCCGTAAGAAAACTTCAACAAATACCCCGGGAAGAAAAGAGCGATCAACAGAAATTGTTCACCCTTGTAAGGGTGATTTGAAACTAAAAGAACTCTTCGCTTCCCATGAGGGAAGTTTCGGAGCCCTTTTACTTTCACAACTCCTACCAATCGCCCCAGAAAAAAGGCGATTCCTATGACACACCCGACGAGGTATGTGCATAGGACCGAACCGTCCTTCTTTCTCATTTGCGCACACCTCCGAAAACAACACTAGCATAACTAGGTTTTACTGACAAATGTACTATACGGGTGTATAATCTTTTTATGCCACCACAATTCAAAGATATGTTAAATAAAGTTCCGGAAGTCACACTTTACTTCTGGATTATTAAGATTTTATGCACTACAGTCGGCGAGACTGCTGCAGATTTTCTCAACACCAATTTTAATTTGGGATTGACCGGGACGTCGCTCGTCATGGGAGTGTTATTGATTATTATATTATTCTTTCAATTCAGGGCTAAAAAATACATTCCTTCAATCTACTGGCTTACTGTCGTTCTGATTAGTGTCGTCGGTACGCTGATCACCGATAATTTGACGGACAATTTCGGAATTTCTCTCATTACCACTACTATAATTTTTGCTATCGCGCTCGCATTAACCTTCATAGTGTGGTATAGGAATGAGAAAACTCTTTCCATCCACAGCATCTTCACAACAAAACGAGAGGCCTTCTACTGGCTGGCGATTTTATTTACTTTTGCTTTGGGTACGGCAGCCGGCGACCTTGTCGCAGAGAAATTCAATCTAGGTTATTTGATTTCTGCCGTCTTGTTTGCAGGTCTGATCGCGGCTGTGACCATTGCCTATTACCGCTTCAAAAAGAACGCTGTTCTGGCTTTCTGGATCGCTTACATCTTGACCCGACCACTTGGCGCTTCAATCGGCGACTATTTATCGCAATCTCACGATAATGGCGGTCTGGGCCTAGGAACAACCGCGACAAGCGCGCTTTTCTTAATTGCAATTTTGGGTCTGGTGGTTTATCTTACTCTCACAAAGAAAGATGAGATAGCTTAGAAATTTTTATTTTCTTTTCCTCCTCGTAGCCTTTTTCGCGAGCATCGCGTGCTTGACTGCAAGTCGCTTCTTGGTCTTGTGCGAACGACGAGATTTCTTTTTCGGACTAAGGGTGGTGCTTCTTTTTGCCATATGATTAGTATAGCATTTTATTTCAAATAAGTCTCAATGTTTTTCTTGTGCTCTTCGTAAGTTTGAGCGCAGTGGATTTGTTTATTTTTGTCGTGCAAGTAGAAAAGGCAATTCGTCTTTTGTGGATTATAGGCGGCAGAAATTGCGGTAAGCCCCGGATTAGCAATCGCTCCCGGCGGTAAGCCAGTATGAATGTAAGTATTGTAAGAAGATTCTATTTTTCTATCGGCAGAAGTCACCTCTTCCCACCAGCCGTCCTCAACATTCCCTTTGGCGTATTGCAGAGTCGCATCTATTTGCAGTTTCATCCCGCTGAAAATTCGATTCCAAATAATTCCGGAAATTAAATTCATATCTTCTTTACCAGCTGCTTCCCTCTGGATAATGGAAGCGATTTTGAGCGCAGTGTCTTCATTAATTATTTTTGTTGATTTTGGCTTTTTAATCTTACTTACCTGCTTGCCGAATTCATCACGCATCGTGGCCACCACCACAGAAGGACTTTCGTCTTTGTAAATAAGATAGGTTTTAGGAAAGTAATGTCCCTCCACGTTTGCCTCATTAATAAACATTTGCGTTTCTTCTGCGTTCCAGTCGAGCTTATCCCCCACCACTTGCGCCACTTCTTCTTTACGCAAGCCTGCCTCGACGCGAACAATGCGCATATAAGGATTGGCTAGATTCACATAAAAAGAAAGCTTCGAGAGTAGTGCTGGGTCGAATTTATAATAAAAAACTGTAGATAAAACGATTCCTGCAAACAAAACAAGCAATATAAGAATATATTTGATTTTCGTTTTCATGGTTCGATTTTACTCACCATGACCCTGAGTTATTATTGAAGGGTCATACCTTAAGGTAAATCATACCACAGAACTAGTGTTGCACAGAATAATTAATACTCTGTGTGTCCATCTTGCTCTTACTAAAGTAAAAATTAAAAATAAAAATGGCGAACACAACGATAAGGACAATCAGGCCGTTGGTGAAGCAGACGCTTTTTGTAAAATATTAACAATAAATACTATTCTGTCCAAATGACGAAAGTAAAGACCTTATTCCCCTTGCCAAAGTCGCGTTCATAGAAAGATCCTTTTCCGTTCTTGTCTTTACGCGTCTCTTTTCCCCACTCTGATGAATTCGTGGTGTCAATGTCATTGTCATTATTTTCATCGTTGCCGGTGCGCGCAGATGCTCCGACTGCCTTGCCCAACAATGTGGTGAACGAATCAAGGTGAGTGTAAATAGTTTCCAGTTGACTATAATCGTGCAGATTTGGGTGCTCATTGCTAAGCTGTTTTTTGAGCAAACCACTTGGATCATTCGTATAGTCCATGCACGTTCCCAAGTTGGCATTACTAAAGTTTTCATCTTGATGATCAAGTCCGAAGGTGTGTCCGATTTCTTGGCAGACGACGAACTGTTTCCACGCAGAAGTGTTGTACGTCGGTGTATTAAAATATGTATCATTTACTTTTACTGTTCCTTGAGTAATGTGCAAACCACTGACCCAGATTGAAGCTATGCCCAGCCAGCCGTTGTTGCCATAGGTTTTGTCGCAAACCTCTACTCGTCCACTTACGGGCCCGCAATTTTTTTTGTTGGCACCGGTAACGATTGAGGTATCTAATACTGAAGACACACTCCAGTCGCTTGAAGCTGTTTGCAAGAAACTATTCCATGCACTGGTGAGATTATTACCAAGTTTAACAGTAAATGGATTCGCAGTACGAGCCCAGTGATAGCCACCCCACGAATGGTTCGCGTAAGCTACATTAGCAACGAACATTGATAGTACAATCCCTCCTAAAATGATACTGTATTTTTTCATATATTTTTATAATTTATAAGTTTTCTCTCTTAAGAGAAGAATAAAATAATAAACTATGAATGTCAAGAAAAAAGTGGATAAAATATCCCACTTGGACATCCGATGTCCAAGTGGCTAGTCTTCTAGCTCTTTAAGCATCTTTTTCCTTAATCTTATATCTTTTAGTGAAGAAATAACAAAATCTTTATAATCTCTTTTATTCCTAAATTGCCCCAATATAATATCCGTACTGCAAAGTTTCTCACCCAATGTCTTATCTAAAAACTCCACGAGGCTTGATTTGCTCAACTTGGACATCCGATATCCAAGTTTGTCATTTGCATTAATGTAAGCGCTTAAGTGTAGCAAGTACTCGTTTGAATCAATGTGTTTTGACTTAAATTTTCCCTGGAAAAGGACTCCGCTGCGTTTATGTCTATTATTGAAGTATTTCGTATATCCATTACCCAATCTTTGCATAAATTTTTCAATTCCCTTTTCTTGAAGAGGTGTGATTAAGAAATGAAAATGATTTGAGTTAATACAATAAGCAATAAATTGCACTAGGGGTTTTCTTTTTTTATTAGCTTCTCCAGATTTTTTCTTGAAAGAAAATTCGTAGATGCTACCGATCGGCTCTGTTTGGTTAAAATCAAATAAACTTTCCCAAAAACGAAGTAGGTCTTTTTGATCAACGAAAATATTTCTTTTGTCTGTCCCACGATTATAAATATGATAATACTCCCCTTCTACAAGTTTTATTTTTCTCATATCATAATTATATCCACTTGGACATCCAATGTCCAAGTGGTGTCAAAGTGTAGCAAATATGCAATTTTTATCCTTCATTTCTAAGCCCAATCAACACCAAGACTAAAGCATAGATAATGTGTTCATCGACGATTGGATTATTTGCCGGAAAAAGCAAAGCCAAATACATCAGAATCATCATCGCCACCCCAGCAAGTGCACCCCACTTTACATATTTACTAAATGCGAGAGTTAGCCCGATAAAAAGAAGCCCCAACATAAAAGCCCAATCCACGAGAACGACTCCAGCTAGGCTGTGAAAAATATCTACAAAGGGACCTTTCGTAGCCATCGAAAGAAAGCCTGTGGTTGGCGAACCCCCATTGATCCATGCCCTATCCGCCGTCGTCGCAAACCCAAGACCAAATAATTTATCAAAAAATGCCCAGAGAAAAATAAAACTCATCGCATAGCGAAGTATTGTATAAACTAATTTCTGTTTCATAAATTTTTTATAAAAATTAATTATTAACCTAATTAAAATTATACCACAGACTATTCGGTAGTAACGCCGTCAAACTCTGCTCCGTTGGCCTCTGCCTCTTCTTTTGTCTTGCGTATGATGCCGTCCTTGTGGTGTGCTGGAGAGTAAATCGTGTAAAGCTTGAGAGCTTCAGTGTCTGAAGTATTGATGATGTTATGCTCGGCCCCAGCTGGTACGACTATGGCTGTACCATTCCCAATTTTATAAACATTGCCGTCAATAACGCATTTGCCTTCTCCGCTTTCAATGCGAAAGAATTGGTCGTTATCTTCATGAACTTCCATTCCGATTTCCTCGCGAGGGAGAAGTGACATCAGTACCAGCTGACTGTGCTTGCTAGTATAGAGCACTTTGCGAAAATTATTATTTTCCAGAGTATCTTTCTCAATGTTTGAGTGAAATCCTTTCATGGAAGTGACTATAAAATTATACCTAAAATCTTTAGGATTATCGGAGCAAGTGGGTCAGTGGATAGTCCGTAGACCATAACTCCGCCCAGCATTCCGGTGAACGTGATAGCTACAAGGCCGAGAATTGCTAAAATTTTGGAGATTATTTTAGTGGATAAAAAACTATCTCTGGATTTTAAGAAAGAAAAAATTTCTCTAAGCATATGATTTATTCTAGCACAGAATTAACTTGTGTCTTTTGTATTTTATATTCATGCCAAATGAGCCAGATAACGACGAGATCAAACACGGTAAAAACAAGGAGCCAGACCGAGTGAGTATAGGTATATCGAACGATCTGGTAGACCATGAAAGCGCCGAAAACAAAAATTGAAGTCGGGTAAGCCCAAAGCTTTTTACGTAGAAGCGCGATGACGAGGATGCCTTTTATTATCCCGTGGCTGAGGAGGTAAAAGGCGATGAAATGCTTGGAGCCGGTCGAAAAATTTTGGGATGCATGTAGTAAATGGTTCGAGATAAAATCCCGGGAGTCCTCGATTAACTCTTGGTGAGTAATCTTGAGAACAGTTTCAATAAGAAAGTTCCGCGAAATAAAAAGCACTAAGATGCCTCCGACGATCTCGATGATGGCATGAAGTCCTTTCAAAATGACGCTGCCCTCAAAGAAGTAAAATATATCTTTCTCCTTGGTATCTTGATCTATCATTTTCAAATTTTTTTCGCTTCGCTCTTCGACCAACAGGCCGGACAAGGTCCGGACAAGGTATATTTATGCCCGCGGCTGCAAAATTTTTGTTTTTTGTTTTTCATAATGCTTATATTTTAATACAACCCAAAAAGAGTCGCAAGTGGAGTTTGCTAAATCAACTCCTTTAACTCAAAATTTAAAAGGGAAGCTTAGATTAAGTGCCTATAAATTAAAGTTTCACAACCATAAGAACTCCGATGACGATAGCTGCGATGGCGCAAATCTCTCGAGAATATTTAAACGGGAAAAAATGGCTAACACCGAAAGCAAGAAAGAAAACAACTTCTGCGATAGTAAATAATGACATAGAATATAGGGTATTAATTATAAAAGTCACAAAGCGACCTTTGGTTTATTATAGCACGACAAGTATCTCTGTGGACAACTTAAGATCAGTTATTTTGATAAAATAATCTTAATGAACAAAAAAGAAATTTCTACAGGTGTAATACATAAAGTACCAGAGGATTTACGCAAGGCCATTACATTTCACCGGAAAGTGCTATCAGTTTGGGAAGATCTTACCCCACTCGCACGTAATGAATGGATCTGCTGGATTGTGTCGGTGAAGAAACCAGAGACTAGAAAAAATCATATAGAGAGGTTACGGACGGAGCTTGTAGAAGGAGTGCGCCGACCTTGCTGTTGGGCGGGGTGTATTCACCGTTAAAATTTAGTTTCTTGGCTCC